>JGI24710J26742_10000052_pt1 | contig 85760 bp, 69 predicted proteins | sample BioPla2DNA2_FD_26742 | JGI IMG/M metagenome (IMG submission 26742) | reverse complement strand
CTAAACCGACTGAACTACCGGGCCATGGTGGGAGCAACAGGACTTGAACCTGTGACCCCCTGCTTGTAAGGCAGGTGCTCTCCCAGCTGAGCTATGCTCCCAAATTACTACGCTACTTAAGCGACGCTAGGATATAATACACTGTTTCAAATTATTTGTCAATATCAAAAATGGGATAAATACATTTTGGGCGAATTGAGTAAATTCCCAAAGTAAGCTCAACAATATTATTTAGCAGTGGCGTTTAGTGCAATAAAAAAAGCAATGAAAACAGTAAAAATCGCCACAAGGCGCCTTGTCAAATGGCTGCTTGATGACGAAAACGCGCTAAATGCGGCGCTAAATTACGCAATTCAATAATACCGCCCATAAGGCAGAGGAACCGGGTGCTTGCAAAGCGCAGCCTTACCTTTTCCTGCTTCTTTCCGCCAGCTCTTTAAGCACGGCTTCGTCTTCCCCGTACCTTATGCGGCGGGCGGCAACTACCCGGCGCTCATCGTCGCGGCTTACGCAGGTTACAAGCGCCAGCAGTTGATCCTCCGGGCGAACATCAATATTGCAGGTGTTAACGGAAGAGGATATAAGCGCGTCTATTGCCTTTTGCCGCTCTCTAATATCGTCCGACCCAAGGGCATAGAAGTCCACATAATGCCAGCGGCTTGGTTCTGTGCTTACTATGCCGGCAGCAAATACCACGTACCGCCCTTCCTCGTACAGGCTGTCAAAGCTTATAAATGGGCTATTCTGGTAGAAGCTTATGTTTTCATAGTTCCGCAGGCAGCCAAACATTGCGCCGCTTTTCATGTTATGGCCGTATATAAGCAGCGTATGGGGTCTGGTGTTCAGTGAAATGGAAGCATCCAGAAACAGAGCTCCATTCACGTTTTTATCGCCTCTGGCGTCATGTGTCATGTAATATTCGTTATCCCGCCGCAGTACTGCCTCATCCAGCATTTTTCCAATGTTTAGCCAGCCGATTATGTCCCTGTTTTCTCTTCTAAGCGCCTTAAATCTGCTGCTTACGCGAAGCTTTGGATTGCCCGGGTAAGCAATAGCCCCAAGCCTTGAGGCGGGCGCTAATGCAGGGGCGGAGCTTGCCTGCGCTACTTTAGTGTTCTGAGCTGCGGTAATTAACGGCGCAGCAGACACAGGCAAAGCTGCAGGGGCGGCAGTTTCTACTTGCGCAACAGGCATATTTACGTGATATACCTGCCGCAGTTCTTTCGCTGTGCGGCGGGATACAATCAGGTCACGCCCATAGCTTATAAGCTTGCTCAAACCGAAAATAACCAGCGCGGCAGAAACCACAAGCAAAGCCAGCCTCTCCCAGCGAAAGCGGTTATAACGCACACGGCGCGGTCTGCGCCCGTTCCATCGTCCGCCTTGCACTATATTGCCCTTTCTAACGCGCAGGCTCTGTCCGTTTTGCCAGACAGAGCTTATTGTATCGCTTGCACATTATTTTCTTGTCTTCCTGCGCCTTTCTGCCATAAGCGCTATGCCTATACCTGTAATACCAAGCAGCAGCAAGCCTATCCACAGCGCAGGGTTTGCCTCATCCCCTGTTTGGGGGATTTTGTGGTTTATTATTGTACCGCCGTTGCAGCAGCGGTCTGTAATTCCGGCGTACACGCCCACGTTTTTGTAGCGCGTCGAGTAACCTGACACGGGTTTCTCAACCACGTAGCGGGAAACCGGTTTATCGAACCAAGCTTCATACTTCCATTCGGTTTGGCTAACAACCTTCTTGTTAAACAGCTTGTGGGCGACTTGGTCCATTTCGTCATACAGAGTCCAGTCTATGCTCTTTTCATGCCCGCCCTGCCACAGCTTGGTAAAGGTAAAGCTATCTTTGGGTACCGTTACATCTTCAAAGCTGCCCGCTTTTGCCTTTATGGTAAATGAAGCCTTGGCTTCCCCATCTTCAAATATAATGCTCAGAGTATGCAAGCCGGCAGACAGTGTATCCAGCCAAGCGGATTTAAGCCGTATAATAAGGCTGCCCTCTTGCGCGGTATAGTAGCTTTTAGAAACAGGCGCGCCGTCTTTCCTAAGCCCACGGAATAGGCCAAAGGCTTTATTATCCTCAGTATTCCGTTTTACGGTTAGTAGCAGGTCTTCGCCGCTGCTTCGGGTATGGGTCTGACCATCGCCTGAAACTGTGGTATAGTTTATTCCTGCCGCCTGTACAGTGACTGAGCATGTAGCTGTTTTACTGCCGTCTTCAGTGGTAACGGTTATTGTGGCAGTGCCAACGCCCACCGCTTTTATATTGCCAATTGTATCAACAGTTGCTACTGAAAGCTTATCGCTGCTCCATTTTACATTTTTGTTTGTGGCTGTTGCGGGTTCAACGGTTGCATACAGAGTTTCAGAGCCGCCAACAACAAGGGTGGTGGAAGTCTTGTTAAGCTTAACGCCTGTTACTGGCACAGCAGCCGCCTGCACGGTTACAGTGCATGTTGCCGTTTTGTTGCCGTCTACAGTTTTAACAGTAATAATCGCTTGCCCTGCGGCTACAGGTGTTACTACTCCATTTGCCACAGTTGCTACGGCTTCGTTGTTTGACGCCCATGTAACATCCTTATTTGCCGCGTCATTAGGTTTTACAGTCGCTGTAAGCGTTCCGGCTGCCCCGCCAGCTGTTAATGTTAAAGTTTCCGGATCTACCGTTACTTCCGTTACCGCTCCCACCGCTTCCTTAACGGTTACGGTTGCGGTGCCGGATTTCGTGCTGTCGCCTTTTGAAGTTGCTTTTACGGTTAATGCGGTTGCGTTTTCATCCGCGGCTACGGTGAGCGTTCCGCTGTCTGAGATTGTCGTTCCGGAGGATGTATTGCCTTCAACCGACCAAGTAACCGTGTTGTTATAATCATCCGTGCCTGTAACGTTCGCGGTGAAGTTCTGTGTTTTTCCCTTTTCCACACTTGCCGTATCAGGAATAACCGTAACGGAAGTAATGGTATACTTCGCTTCATAAGAGCCTATGTCTACGCCTGCCCCCTGCGGTCTTTTAATGCCCTGCTGGTCCTTACTGGGAACTGTGACGCCGTTGCCAATATCGCCTACCGGCAGCCCCGCATCTATAGCCGAGCTGCCTGTTTGCAGCTTGTATATATACACATCAGCAGCAGTATCAGGGTTGCCGCCCGTATTGTTCAACGCTTTAAGCTTCGGGTCGCCTGTAATGAGGTTGCTTATGTTTTCGTCCGCGTTGACAAGTTTATATTCTCCGACCACACAGTTTTTCAGGTTGAGGGTTCCTGAGTCCTGAAATATGTCAGGACCCCTATCATTGGAGGCGGTGTTGCCCCACAGTATAGTGTTTGCCAGTATTGGGCTAGCGTTTTGTATGTTGTTTATGCCGCCGCCACTCAACGTTGCCTTGTTGTCGGAGAAGGTGCAGTTTGTAACCGTAGGGCTGGAGTTGTTGTAGTTGTACATCCCGCCGCCGTACCGGTTCGCCGTGTTGCCTGAGAAGGTGCAGTTTACCACCGCCGGGCTGGAATTTGTGGTATTGTACATCCCGCCGCCGGTGCCGTTCGTCGTGTTGCCTGAGAGGGTACAGTTTACCACCTTCGGGCTGGAGTTGTTATAGTTGTACATCCCGCCACCGAGCCGTTTTGTTGTGTTGGCGGTGAAGGCGCAGTTTGTAACCGTAGGGCTGGAGTTTTTGTTGTACATCCCGCCGCCGTCAAAATCTTCCGATGTGTTGCCTGAAAAGGTACATTCCGTCACCGTAGGGCTGGAGCTTTCGTTGTACATACCGCCGCCGAACCGTTTTGTTGTGTTGGCGGTGAAGGCGCAGTTTGTAACCGTAGGGCTGGAGTTTTTGTTGTACATCCCGCCGCCGTCAAAATCTTCCGATGTGTTGCCTGAAAAGGTACAGTTCGCCACAGTCGGGCTGGAGCTTTCGTTGAACATACCGCCGCCGTACTGGTTCGCCGTGTTGCCGGAGAAGGTGCAGTTTTCCACCGTAGGGCTAGAGTTGAGGTTGTACATCCCGCCGCCGTTCCAATCTTCCGATGTGTTGCCTGAAAAGGTGCAGTTTATCACCGTAGGGCTGGAGTTTTTGTTGTACATCCCGCCGCCGTCCAAATCTTCCGATGTGTTGCCTGAAAAGGTACAGTTCGCCACAGTCGGGCTGGAGCTTTCGTTGTACATCCCGCCACCAGAGTACGCCGTGTTGCCGGAAAAGGTGCAGTTCGCCACCGTAGGGCTGGAGCTATTGTTGTACATACCGCCTCCATATAAGAAACCCCAAGTCGCATCTCCGCCCTTTATAGTAAAGCCGTCCAGCAGTGTGTCATCTTTGGTTGCGTCCGTTCCGCCCTTCACTACATTATGGTTAATGTTGCCGCCGTCAAGGATGGTTTTGTTGGTCGCCCAGTCGCGTTCGGATAAGCTCGCTTCAACCCCGGCAAAGCCGCCGTATACTTTAACGCCTTTTTTCAAAAGGAATGTGTTATTGGCAGGGTTACCAGGGCTGTATGTTCCCTTAGCCACCCATATTTCATCGTTGGTACCGGCGCCGTCCATGATGCCTTTCAAATTCGACGAGGCATCCGCCCAGCTTGTGCCGTTGCCGCTGCTGCCCTCCTTTACGTACCACCTTGTACCCGAAGCAAAAGCGCTTTGTATGGGCAGCGCAGCCCACACTATAAAAAGCGCAAGTATAAGTGATATTGCTTTTTTCGTTTTCATGGTTAATCTGTCCTCCCGTTTATTACTTAATGTCTTTTTATTTTCTTCAATTGCCTATTTTATACAGCGGCTGTTTCGCTGCCCCTGTATGCGCGGGCCCGCGGCGCTTTGTGCGCCATGCGGCAGTATACGGTTTGCTTTCATTATGCATTCCCAGAAAAACAATTACAGGAAACATAATGGACATTTAATAGCGTTACGGAGCGTTTATAAGCAAAGCGAAAGGGGTCAGGCATAAAGCCATGACCCCTATAACAACACAAAACGCCCGCACGATAAAAGAACGCGAGAGCGCCGCTTGTTTCGCTTTGAGGAGGTGGATAACTATACAGGCGTGTATGTTTTCTGTCTGTCTATCTATAGTAATGATGCCGAATCACCAGCCTCCCGTCAAGTGAAAAATATCACCTGCAACTATCTGCATATTATATATTAAAAAACAACAAAAAGCAATTTTTTACATACCCGTTTTTACGCGAAAAAGTATATATTTTACATAAGTAAATTTGCAAAGTAAATGTAACAGTAGCATTTAATTTGGAAATTTACCAGATATTTCCAAGCTATGAAGAATTATTGAAAAGTGCTTGCATTTTCTTGCCTTTTTGGTGTAGAATATAGGCGATGAATTTTGCTTCAAGTATTNCTTGGAGATGAAAGGGTGATCTTATTGGCAACTAAAATATTACTCGTCGATGACGAACCATTGATAATCAAAGGGTTAAAATATACACTTGAAAAAGATGGTTACGAAACTTTTGCTGCATACAACGGTGAAGACGCGCTTGAAATATTCCAAAACGAGGATATTGACCTGGTTCTTCTTGATGTTATGCTTCCAAAAATGGACGGTATTGCAGTATGCCAGCGCATACGGGAAACAAGCGATGTGCCTATTATTATGCTCACTGCAAAGGGCGAGGATATGGATAAAATTTTAGGTCTTGAATACGGCGCTGACGATTATATGACGAAGCCCTTCAATATACTTGAAGTAAAAATGCGTATTAAGACCATACTCCGCAGGGCACAGCAATACGCTCCGAGCGAAGATACCAATATCCATAAGGTTGGCGATTTGGAGCTTAATGTGCTCAACAGGTCCGTCACCCTTGCTGGTAAGGATATACGCCTTACTGCAAAGGAATTTGACCTTATGCTCCTTTTTATAACCAACCCAGGGCGCGTGTTTACGCGTGAAGAAATACTGGATTCCGTATGGAAGAATGACTATTCCGGCGATGCAAGAACGGTAGACGTACATATACGCAGGCTACGTGAAAAAATAGAGCAAAACCCCGCCCAGCCTGAATATATCTATACCAAGTGGGGGGTGGGCTACTATTTCACTAGCCGCGAAAGCTAATCCGCTAAAGAGCATAAGGAGTAAAATTCTCCTAGCCTTTTTACTTATTATCGGATCTTCTTTCTTTATAATGGCTGCTATGCTCACCGATATGCTTGGCAACTATATGTACAAGCAGCGTATCGGGCAGGATAGGATAGGGCTTGAAAAATGGGCTGTTCAGACAGCCCCTTATTTATATTCCGCAGATAGCGAGGAACTATTTGAAAGGGTAAAGCTTGCAAGCAATGAGCTCTCAGGCAGGGTGCTATTGCTTGACAGCGATGGGAAAATACAGGCGGATGCATATGGCGAGCTTGAGGGAATGCGCCTTGATTTGCCTGAAATAGCCTCCGTACTTGTTAGCGGCAACACTGCCTCATACGGAGTGCATGAGATGAGCCAGCACGCAAGCACAATACTTGAAAAGAGTATATATAAATATCTGCCTGAAAGCTGGGTAAGCGTAAGCACAGCCTGCCTTGTTGAAGCAGCGGATGTTATAGGCGTTATAGTTTTAATATCTTCAGTAAACGATATGATGCAAAGCCTATATCTATTGCAGAGCAATATGCTTATGCTATTTGTTATAGCTGCGCTGGTCGCCATGATAAGCGGAACCGTGCTTTCAAGCGTAATTACAAACCCCCTTAAGGACTTAATGCGCGGCATACAGCGCATGGGTAAGGGGGATTTTTCCGTTAGAGTACCCGAAAAAGGAAGCGGAGAACTTTTTCACATGGCACAGGCATTCAACAGCATGACAGAACGTATAGAAACGCTGGACAACTCGCGTAATCAATTCGTTTCTGATGCAAGCCATGAGCTTAAAACCCCGCTTGCCACCATGAAAATTATGATAGAAAGCCTTATATACCAGCCTGATATGGAAGAAGAGCTGCGCACCGAATTTTTAAGCGATGTAAATGCTGAAATCGACAGGCTTAGCGCAATAGTATCGGACCTGCTTACATTGGTACATGCTGACGCACATACTATAAAGCTTTCAAGAAACCGCATGAGCTTTGCATCTGTTGTAAAGGAAGTCGCCCATAGGCTGGAGCCTCTTATATCGCAAAGAGAACAGGAGCTTGAGCTTAATATACAGGACAGCTGTGATATGTATGCAGACAGGTCTAAACTAGAGCAGGTTGTATACAACCTAATGGAAAATGCGGTTAAATACACGCATACGGGCGGAAAAATAAAAGTAAGCCTTTATAGAGATGGCAGAGAAGCAAAGCTGACAGTTAAGGACGATGGCGCCGGCATATCCGAAGAAAACTTAAAGCATATATTTGAGCGCTTTTACCGCGTAGATAGGGCACGCAGCAGAGAAACAGGCGGCACGGGACTTGGGCTATCCATTTCAAAGCAGATGGTAACATTGCATTCGGGCAAAATTTACGCTGAAAGCGAAGAAGGTAAAGGCAGCACCTTTACCGTAATATTGCCGCTTACAACCGGTTAATTAACCATACCGGGGTTTCTAATAAATTCTCCAGGCAGGAAAATACTATCCGAAAAATTTTCAGGCTGCTCTCCTGAAATAAAAAACCTTACACGTCTTATGCCCCTAAGTTCGCACATGGTGTTCACTATTGAATATATAGCAAGCCTGCTTTCATCTATACTTAAGCTATTAAAACTTTCACTAAAATTATTTGACATATTTAATAGCAGCGTATCGCCTTCCATTGTATAGCCTATAAGGTCTGAAGCTGAAACGCCCCCGGCAAGCGCCTTTCTTATACCGCGGGCGGACAGATACTGGTCGGTATCCTGTGTTAGCATATCGAAAATATATCTTACATTTTGTCTTTCATTGCTCGGTACTGTAACGAGCGTTTTTTGTAATTTGCCCCGTTCATTTGCGTAGTATACCGGTATTTGGTCCGTTATAAAGGGGGGAAAATCGCGCCTACGTATAAGGCCGTTTTCAAACTCCATCTGCCTCTTACCTGTAACAAGCCCTGTTGGCGCAAGTGCGCTTATTGTTTCATCGCCTATCTGTATTCTGATACCTGCAATATTGGGTAAAAATGTTGTTAGAGTTAGCGTAATAGATGCTACCATTACAGAGCGGGGAATACCCGCATTTATAAAAGCACCGTTGGCTTCGGGCAGAAAACTTAGGGATATTTCCTCTCCCCCTCCCGCAGTGCTGGTGCTTACAGATATATCCTCCTTAAGCAATGCCATAAGCCCCGGAAAAACGCAGGTGTTTATATCGGTGGATTCCTTTGAGCTTAGCGCTACTAACAGGCTTTCAACCATATTTTCATGGCTGGAGTCAGAAAAAGTTACTGCTCTTGTTTCAGCCATTACGCCCTTACCAAGAAGCGCAGGATAGTAAAGCGTTGCATTTAACGTAAAACGACCTGAGGGGGCTTGTTTTTCCCACAGGCTTTCCTCGTTCTTGGTTTTGCGAAGGCTGCCCATAGGCAGGCTTGATGCTATATCAACGCCCGTCTGTTTGTCTGCAACAAGCACGTTTACATATTGTATATCCCCCCACTGGCAGAGGGTATTTGTAATCGTCCGGCAAAGCTGTTCCATTGCTGAAGTATTAAGCGCAAGCGCCGAAGCGTCTAGGTTTACAGTGGCGGTATTGCCGGAAATTTCAACCGGTCTGCCTGCATACAGACTAATTTCGGTGTCTTTTGCTACCGGTTCTGATACTTCATCTCCTGTGAATGAAAATAATCGGCTTAGCACAGTTTCAGCAGGGTGTCTGTTTGGCGGCAGGGACATTTTAACAGGAACTGCCGCAAGCTGCTGCGTTGACTTTGCCGGCAGGTATAGCAGCACGGTTTCTATACGCTTGCGCTGCTCATCCCCATCCGGCGGCTGGTATACGCTTAGCGCAGGCGCAAGCGTAACGCCGGGTAAATTGCTGCTTTTAATTTTGGGAGAACAGGCTGTAAGCGCCATGCAAGCAGATAAAATTAAACAAAGCAAAACTGTTTTCTTCATGGGCTTACCTCTATTAGGGATTTAATAGACGTAAAATCTACACGCCATATACCCTCATCATATATCAGGCGAATAGGCAGGTTTTTTATTTCCTTTGTTATTCCTTCCTTTGACTGGAGAATAGCATTCAGCATAAGTATGGCTGTTTTTCCGCCCGGAGAACAGGTGCCTCTGCTTATAGAATATTCGGATAATATTGGCAAATCAGAAAGCGTGTTTTTAAGGTTTAATATCCACTTTTGCATGACAGCAAAATCTACGCGCTTCCAAGCATCAAACATGAATTTAGCGCAAACATCGGGAGTTATTATATAACTCTCCTCGCGGTAAAGAGGGTTTATGAGCTTATTTTCATCCGACAAAAAATAATTTGTTGAAAGGCGCATAGAGCGGTTCTGTTCTATATTACCCTTTACAAGCACCTGTACATATGCATAGTTCGTATTTTCAGTTACTGTGCAGCTTAGCGCAGCCATAGCAAGCTTTCGCCTTAACATACCTTCTTCATCTTTATATTTTTCATCAAAACGCATATATTCATCGGTGTATCTATCCATAATGTGTTCATTAAATGTTACAAAAAGCAGATTCCCCTTGCCCCATGTGGTTATAATATCGGTTTTATCAGGGAAGAGCGGCGAAAAATGCGGGTATACGCTTGACGGCTCCTTTACAAGCGCACGCAGAAGCTCGGTTTCATATGAGGCTGAGGGCGAAACAAATATCTTGCGCTCCTCAGGGGCTATATACGAAGTATTGCTAAACCTATAATACAGTACGCTATCTTTCAATGCGCCCTCATCAGCTGCAAAACAGGTAAAAGCATATAGACATATAACGCACGTAAGCATGGAAATAATAAATTTATTTGTTTTACGCATTTGACGTTTTCTCTTCTTTTTGAGGTGTTGTACCTATACAGCGCCCACGCAGTAGGTTTATTGTACGTTCTAGCGCATCTCTACTGTTTTTCCACGGGGCTGCATGGTTGCGATAATCAAACTTGCGGGTAAACCAATCAATATCTTCCTTATGAGTATCTATTTTTTTGAGCGTTATGCTGCGAATATCATCTAAAAACTTTATGTATAAAGAATTTGAATAATTATCCCTTGCCATATCAACTAGTAGGCTAAGGTCTAATAAGCATACTCCCTTTGACGATAAAAAGCGCTCCTTAAAAGCGCTGTCTGTTTTGTATAGGTGTAAAAAGGAATATGCAAAGCGCTTCATATTATCGCTTAAATCATCGCATATTATGCATGTGTCTATCAAGCCCTCAAATGCATTTTCGGGTTTAGATGTTTGTTTTGAAAATATGGATTTTTTCGGTGTTTTTGAAGCGCTGTCGAAAGCTTTTATTAGTTTTTCGTTCAACACATCAAGATGAGATTGCATTAAAAGAGCGTGCCCCAGCTTATTTTCCATAGCAAAGAGCATCTGCTGGTGTTTTGAACAGAAACCTTTATCGTTTACTTTTATGCGGGTATCCGGCTCCATAACCGACGCACCAAGGTAACGCTCAACTAATAGATTTTCAGTTTTATCCCTAAGCGCACAAAATAGACAAGCGCTGTCTAAATTGAGCGCATCCCAAATCGGAATTGTATCTATATGGTAGCGCATATCAATCTCTACTGGGCGCGCGGCAAGTTACGCAAGGCACAAGCTGAGAGAACTCAGGTTTATTTATATCGCCAAAATAGAATGAAGCGGTCATAGGCAGGTATTCAGGCAAAAGGCTGGGGCAGTTTGGGTCTAGGTGATAGAACCTGCCGCCATTTGGATTATAGTAAAGCCTAGTATCAGCCGGCGGCGTTGCAGTCGGCACTATGGTTGCAATGCTGCGGGCTGCAATCTCCGCTTCAGTTTCTATTATACCTATTGAGCTAAGCGAGCGGGGGTCTACATACCACTCGTTGTTAATCCTAACCATAAGCACTTGGAAGCGGTGTGTTTCAGGCGGGTTGCCGTTGCCCTTATCTATTACGGCGTTCATATGTATAGTACGGGTTTGGTCTGAATCATTCCCGGTTATTTCAAGCACCTCGTAGGATACTATAGTGCGGTTTGCGCGCAGGTGGAACATGGCGGTTTCTGCGCTATCTTGCTGGTTTATCCATGAAGGCAGACAGTAGCTTGCCATTTCAGCATAATTAATCCTGCTCCACGCGCTCATAAAATCCTGAAGGCGCTGCTGAGCAAAGGAAGCGTTTCCGGGGTTTGGCGTGGCTGTAGGCCCTGTCTGTTGCTGTTGGCTTTGCATCATAGAAACCATGCTGGCGGATAGCAGAGACTCTTTAGTGCTTTGGTCGCCCTGCATGGTTGAAGCAGCAGTATTCTGTACTGCTTTAGGCGGGCTTAAAAGCACTGCAAAGAGCGCAATTACTATCATAGCAATATGCAAGATTGTTAGCGTTGCCCTTGCGTTTGTTAGAAATGCGGAGAATATCCAAGCCACCATTAAACTAAGCACGGATAAAGCAGCAAATATAAGAAAAAGCAAATTATCCTTTACAAAAAGCGATATTATAAATAACAGCGGAAGGATTACAATAAGCAATAGCTGAAGCAAAGGGAAATTGTATGTACTGCGCACAGGGCGGGAAGAAGCTATGCCGGGCGTTTTTGGCACCGACTTGCTCCTCTTTTTAGCCTGTTTTAAGTTTTGTAACGGTGCGCTAGAATACCGATTGCGATTTTCGCTCATATTGCTCCTTCTAAATAATCATAAAGAGTATAACAATAGTATAGCATATATTAACAAAATGTAAACATAAGCTAAGTAAACTTATACTATTCGTCCTTTACTATTACGTTCTCTCTGCCTACAAGCGAGCTGAGCAGAGATATATCATTTTTTGCCTGTTCTATAGCCTTAACGGAAGGCTTGTATGAAATAAGCTTTGCTTCAAATGTTACGCTTTTTTTCATCTCCTCAGAGAGCAGTTTTTCAACGGAATTTTTCCTCGCATCTTCATTCATGAAGGCTAGATAGGCTTCCTTGCCTTTTTCGTAAAGCAGCGTGAACTTGCCGTCAGAAAAACCACCGTACTTTCCCTGTTGTATTATGCCAAATGAGCTGGTAAGCTCCTTCTGGGCGCGCTTTAACATATTGTTCCATGCATCTTTTGGAGTAATATCGCCCGTGATTTCTTCAATTATGTTTTCATCAGCACTGGCAGATGGCTTTTCAACCTTTTTTTCTATTTTTGTTTGTAGTTCTTCTTTAGCTGCAGTAATAGCATCGGATGTTTGTTCAACATTAGCTATATTAACAACTTCTGCCTTTTCTTTGCCATTTATAGTTTCGGGCGCTATGTTGTTCTCTGCCTTAATAGCATCATCTTTAGCATCATTAACATAGACAGCGTTATCAACCACTTCATGCTCTATAACTGTATCAGGCACACTAGCTTCATCTTTTTTAGTATCGCTTTCATAGCTTAAGCTTTGCTCTATATTTCCAGCCTTAATTGCGCTTATGCTTTTTTCAAGCTCATCTATCCTTGCCTTAAGGGCTATTACATCATCATCAGTATGCGCAGAAAGGCAGGCTCTAAGCGCAAATGCTTCAAGGTTGCCCCTTGGAGAGGAGGACCATTTTGAGCTTGCCTCGGTTTTCATACATTCTTCAAGCAGCAGTATAAGCCTTGCTACGCTGGTTTTTTTAGCCTGCTCCTGCATACTAAGGCGCATAGAATCAGCCTTGCCCTCTATGGGTGCAAGCGCAAGGGAAATAAGCTCCCTTATATACCTAGAAAAGTTGTTTAAAAATACCTGCGTTTCTTTTCCGGCAAACATAAGCTTGTCTATAAGCTTAAGACAAGCATTCATATCCTTGCTTATTATCGCATTGAAGAATTCAAAAAGAAACTCACTGCTCACGCTTCCGATTATAGTACGCACATTTTCTTCTAATAGCTCTTTACCCGGCTCTAAGCACATATCCATAAGGCTCCAGGCATCGCGCATACTGCCCTCTGCAGCCATGGCTATCAGCTCTAATGCTTCTTCTTCGTAGGAATTATTATCAAGCGCTATTTTAAGCCTTGATATTATATCCTCCTCTGATATCCTGCCAAAATCAAAACGTTGACAGCGGGATAGTATGGTTGCGGGGAGCTTCTGCGGCTCAGTTGTTGCAAGTATGAACACCATGTACGAGGGCGGCTCTTCCAGCGTTTTAAGCAGCGCATTGAACGCAGCATTTGAAAGCATATGAACCTCGTCTATGATATACACCTTGTACTTTGCTTGCTGCGGCGGGTAGTTTACCTTTTCAAGCATATCGCGTATTTCTTCTACCCTGCTGTTGCTTGCAGCGTCCATCTCGAATATATCTATTGAAGCGTCCCTTAGTATTGTATCGCAGCTATCGCACTCAAGGCAGGGATCGCCGCTTGATGGGTTTTCGCAATTTATAGCCATTGCAAGTATTCTTGCAGCGCTTGTTTTGCCCGTTCCCCTTGTGCCGCAAAATAGATAGGCATGCGCAATATGTCCGGTTGCCACTTGGTTTTTAAGCGTCTTTACTATTGAATCCTGCCCCACCATGTCAGAAAATGTTCTGGGGCGCCACTTACGATATAAGGACTGATACAAGGCTTTCTCCTCTTTACTATTCTTCATTCCATGCCAGGAAACCTTCGCCCAGCGTTTCGTGCGTATCGGTTACAAACATAAATGCCCCTTCATCTTCCTCCCATACTATTTCCTTAAGGGAGATTATCTCAATTCGGTTTACAACGCAAAGCAATAGCGATACTTTTTCCCCGCTATATCCGCCCTTTGCGTTGAGCACGGTAACACCGCGTTCCATTTCGTGTAGTATGCGGTGTTTAATTTTTTCAAACTCATCTGATATGATATAGCATACCTTGTTCATACTTATGCCGACCACCACAAAATCAAGCGCCTTTGAGCATACAAATACCGTGATTGCAGCGTACATAGCGTGCTTCATACTCATGGTAAGACCGGCAATTAGTACAACAGTAAAATCTATTATGAACAAAAACAACCCAACGGTAATAACCGGAAAGCGTTTATGCACCATTTTGGCAATAAGGTCAGTTCCCCCGCTGGTAGCGCCGCCCCTTAATATAAAAGCCAATCCAAAGCCAAGAAGCGCTCCGCCAAAAAACGAGGCGAGCAGTGAATCATCCGTTAAAGCATCGAGCTTTATAGCATCAATACAAAGTGAGAATAACACAGTTGCAAACAGAGTCCTTATAACAAAACGCTTTCCCATACTATGGTAGCCAATAAAAAACAAGGGAATATTAAGCAAAAGGCTTGTTATACCTACCGGAAAACCCCAAAGATAGTTAATAACCGTGGCTAAACCCGTTACGCCGCCAGGTGCTATGCTATTTGGTACTAAGAAAAGCGGGTATGCAAGCGCACCCATTATACAGCCGAAAACTATTTGTATATATGCCAGCGCAACCTGATTCACAGACGAATTTTTCAGCGCCTTCACTGAAACCTCCATGCTCCACAATATAGTGGGTTGATATCTGTTAGTATTATATCATATTTTCCACCATTATTGAAATTTGAATTATGCATAAATGCCAAAACGGGCAGAAAAATTTCTGTCCGTTTTTGGTACATATATTGCTATACGGTATATGTTATTTCTTAGTAAGATATTTGCGCATATCTATTATACAAGCTATAAGTATTACCGCACCTTTTATTATATATGTTGTGTTTCCGCTTATGCCAAGGAATGTCATACCGTTTATTATAAGCTGCATAAGGAAAACACCGAGTATAACACCGCTAATTTTACCGATACCGCCTACAAAGGAAACTCCGCCTATAACGCAGGCAGCTATGGCATCCGCCTCATAGTTAAGACCAAGCGTACCGGTTGACGCGCCAAGGCGCGCAGCCTCAATAAAGCCGGTATAACCGTAACATGCGCCCGCAAGCGTAAATACTGCAATTATGGTAAAGGCAACGTTTACACCTGATACCCTCGCCGCTTCCTCATTTGAGCCTACGGCGAACATGTTCTTCCCAAAGCGTGTTTTATTCCACACTACCCACATTATACCCGCCATAATAATCGCCAAAGCCACGTATGTGTTTACCGCGGTTGTACCCACCCTAAACAGGGGCTTTGTAACAAAATCCGTAGTGTAGCTAGGGTCAAGGCTTGAAATCTGGTTTGCATTGCTTATGGTAAGGTATATACCGTATGTAATCATCTGTGTTGATAGAGTAACTATAAAGGGGTGTACCTTAAATCTGGCTACGCAAAAACCGTTAAGCAGACCTATAAGTGCGCCTATAAATACCGATAATAACAGCACAAGGAACACAGGCTGCGGACCCACATTCTCCAAGAATTTACCTATAATGCCTGACTTTTGAAGGAAAATAGAGCTTACAAAGGCGCTCAAACCTACTATTCTTCCGGCACTAAGGTCGGTTCCGGCAAGTATAATACAACCAGCTACCCCAAGCGCTATTGGCAGCCTTGCGGCAGTTAAGGTTAATATATTTATTATAGAGGCAGGCTGAAGGAAGGTGGGACGCTGTATCTGTATATATATTACCAGCAGTATTATAATAAATATCATAGCCCTGTCTAGGAACCAGTCCCCTATAAAACGCCTCTTGTCCCTTGGTGAAAGTGCATTATACTCATCTATCCGTGTTGCCAGCCTGCCCTTATTAGGCATATTGCTATGTGTGTTCAACATTAAAACCTCCGTTTATTCGCTATGCGTACTTTGCCGCAAGCGTCATGATTTCCTCTTGGCTTGTATTTTCCGCGTCAACCTCACCCGCAAGGCGTCCTCCGCTCATTACCAGTATCCTGTCGCATACGCCAAGAAGCTCAGGCATTTCAGAGGACACCATTATTATTGAATCCCCCTCCCTTGCCATGTCAATTATAAGCTGGTATATCTCATACTTGGCGCCAACGTCTATACCCCGGGTTGGCTCATCCAGCAAGAAAACATCAGGGCGGGTTAAAAGCCACCTTCCGAAAACCACCTTCTGCTGATTGCCGCCCGACAAAGCACGTATGCGGGTTTCCTGTGACGGCGTCTTAATGCTGAGTTTTTCAATGCTGTCGCTTGTCGCCGCACGTATTTTTTTATCGCTAAGCAGAAATTTGTTTGCCTTTAGCGATTTAAGGCTGGCTATAACTGTATTTTCCTTAACCGACAGAATATTGAATATACCTGTCGCCCTACGTTCCTCAGTTACCATAGCAAAACCGTTTTTGACTGACTCCTCAGGAGATTTATTTAATACCTCTTTGCCGTTTTTGTAAATCCTGCCATCTTTTCTGGTAGCGGAGCCGAATATATTTTCAAGCAGCTCTGTCCTGCCGGAGCCGTCAAGCCCCGCAACACCCAGTATCTCACCTTTTTTAAGGTCAAAAGAAACATCTTTAAGGTTAGAATACATTGCGCTAAGTCCGTCTACGCGCAGCACTACCTCATCTGATACATCATGCTGCTTAGGCGGGAAACGGTTTGTAAGCTCCCTGCCTACCATTAGGCGTATTATCTCATCCATAGTTATATCATCTGAAGGTCTTGTAGCGACCCATTTCCCATCGCGCATTATGGTAACCTCATCAGATATTCTTAGGATTTCTTCCATCTTATGAGAAATATATATAATGCCGCAACCTCTCTCCTTGAGCATTTTTATAATCCTAAACAGATGCTCAACCTCTACTTCGGTAAGGGAAGAAGTGGGCTCATCAAGCACTATTATTTTTGCATTGTATGAAACCGCCTTGGCAATTTCAACCATCTGGCGCTGTGAAACCGGCATAGTATCCATACGTGTTTTCGGGTCTATAGATATTTCAAGCTTGTCAAATATTTCCTTTGTTGCGTCGTACATCTTCTTTTCGGATAGAAAAGGCAGACGCTCATTTGCACGCATCTGTTTATAGCGGCCAAGCCAAATATTATCCATAACATTGCGCTTTAGGGCTTGGTTAAGCTCCTGATGCACCATGGCGACGCCGTTATCCAGTGCCTCCCTTGGGGTTTGAAAATCAACCTTTTTGCCTTCAAAAAAAATTTCCCCTTCGTCCTTGGCGTATATACCAAACAGGCACTTCATGAGTGTAGACTTGCCTGCGCCATTTTCGCCCATCAGAGCATGTACGGAGCCATGGCGCAGGGTAAAGCTTACATCATCAAGCGCCTTTACCCCGGGGAATGATTTGCTTACATGTTCCATGCGCAACAGCGCGGAGTCCTTCATGTAAAAATCCTCCTTAAATAAATTGCACCGCGGAGGATTGCCCTCCGCGATGCCAGTAAATATTATTTGCCCGTGTATGCAGAGTACGGGATATCTACGCGCCAGCCTTCAACCTGTACATAGTTTTCGTTGAGGCCTTCAAATTTATCCTTACCGTCTATCATGTTTTTGATAAGAACTGCTACTGCGTCAGCCATGCCGACAGCGTCCTGCTTAATGGTACCTACCATGCGGCCGTTTGCAATAAGCTCCTGTGCGGTAGCTGTTGCGTCAACGCCAAATACAGGTATTACAGGATCGCCTTCATTTCCGGTGTTGTAGCCGGCATTTGTAAGTGCGTTTACAGCACCAAGCGCCATATCATCGTTGTTGGCGATTACAAGCTCTATCATGTTGTTGTTAGCAGCATTGTACTGCGCCAATATAGTGCTCATGTACTCAAAGGAAGCGGTGTTAGACCATGTGCCTGCCTGGTCTACCAGATATTTGTTTTCGTTTGCATCGTCATAGAATTTAAGCACGGGCTTGCCTGCTGCTTCCAGCTTGGCGTCAGCATTCTCTACACCATACTTGGTGCGGGAGATAGCTTCCATGTTCGCCTCATCACCCTTGAACATTACATAGCTGATTACTCCATCGCCGTTAAGGTCAAGAGCATCATAGTTTTCGAGAACATAATCGCCAATAAGGTCGCCCTGCATTTTTCCGGCCTGCTCAAAGTTCGTGCCTACGAATGCAGCTTTGTCATATGAGAGTATTATTTCTTTCGCCTCGTTATCGTCGGTGGAAATTGCACGGTTGAAGAACACTATCGGCAGATCCGCCGCCTTGGCTACATCAAGTATGTTCTGAGCGATACCGGCAGCGCCGCTCTCCGCCTGGTTTACTACAAGACCTGCAGGTCCTGCACTTATCGCAGTGTTAATCTGATCACTCTGCGTTGCCTGTGTGGCATTGGCATCGTTATCGATAAATTTAATGCCTTTCGCATCGAAAGCCTCGTTAAGAGCTTCACGCACGCTTGTTAGATAAACGTCTGCAAATGTGTACCAGAAGACGTATACTTCGCCCTCTGCGCTTACAGTACCGATAAGGCTCAGAGCCATTACCAGCGCCATAATAAGTGCTAGTGATTTTTTCATTGGATTTTCTCCTTTGTAATATTACTTGGCAGCATAGCCACCTGTTTAGATGCATTATACATTTTTTTATGCAATAACTCAAGTTTATTTTGCATAATTTTTTTATTTCAGCACGAAAAAAGCCTAAGTTATTTGTGTTTTATATAATCCTCAATCAATAGTTTTTTTACGCAAAACCGCTGAAATACATTGATATTATTAAGAATTTAGCTACAATCCAATGAGCAAATATTAAAATGCCGAGTTTAAATTATTTTTATCGGACGGAATAAAATTTGACATTTATTCATTTATTGAGATATTAATAAACAAACAAATGTATACCGTTTTTTTGTTGTATTATCCCATTTTAGGGCTCAATTTCTCACCCGCAAGCAGGTGAAAGTGGAGATGCTGTACAGATTGATGAGCGTTTTTTCCGCAGTTGGAGGCTAGCCTGTATCCATCTTTTACACCAAGTTTTTGAGCAATTTTTTCTGCAGCCCTAAGGCAGGCTGCCAGAGCAGCGTCGTCTATTTGTTCTAAATCTGCAAGAGAGGCTACATGTTTTTTGGGCACTATCAATATATGTATAGGCGCCATGGGGTTTGCATCAGAAAAAGCGTAGCAGTGTTCATCCTCATAGTATTTTGTAGAAGGTATTATACCTTCTACTATTTTGCAAAAAATACAGTCCTTCATATGTTCCTCCTTTTTGGACATTTATTGTCCTTATAATATTATTTCTATTCTACAGACACGATATATTACCGCTTCTGTATATGCTAAGCATTATATAAGCACTCCTTTAAATATGCCCTTACTATATTCTACCAGTTTTACATTAGCAAGGCTATTTTGCTTAACCCCTTCAGCTTCTACCCTTAAATATTCGGGCGTATAGCCTATGGCTCCACTATCCGTTTTTTCTTCAAAAAGTACAGATACTACTTTCCCTAAAAAACCTTTGGCATATCTATCCTGAGATTTTTTAGCAATGGCAGTCATTTCTCTTGCTCTTCGGGTTTTTATTTCCTTTGACACCTGCCCGCTCATTTTAGCAGCGGCGGTTCCGCTTCTTCTGCTGTAGGGAAATACATGCACACGGCTGAAGCCTATTTTATCTACAAATGATAGACTTTCCTCATGTTCCTGCTCTGTTTCAGCAGGAAAACCGCATATAACATCGGTTGTTGTGGCGCAATCCGGATAGTAATTACGCAAAATATTTACCGAATTTGCATATTCTTGAGTTGTATAACGCCTTGCCATACGTTTTAATACCGTATCAGAACCTGATTGCAGCGACAGATGAAACTGGGGGCATACAGAGGGAATATCCTTTATTTTTCGAGCAAAATCCTCATCTATTATACTTGGTTCAAGCGAGCCAAGCCTTATACGTTCTATATTTTCTTCCGCTACTGTACTTATAGCATCTATAAGGCTAATACTTTCTTGCTCCCTACCATAGCTTGAAAGATGTATACCTGTAAGCACTATTTCCCTGTATCCATTTTTTACAAGCTTTTTAGTTTCCCGCTTTATGCTTTTAATGCTGCGGCTCCTTACCCCTCCCCTTACATAGGGTATTATGCAGTAAGTACAATACCTATCGCAGCCTTCCTGTATTTTGAGTATGGCGCGAGTCTTTTCTGAATAGCTTTCTACGCTTAGGTTTTCAAAATCCGTATGGCGTAAATCTTCAACATGAACAATGGATTTTTCCGCTGAAATCGCTTTTTCAATAAGCTTTACTATTTCCTTTCTATCGCTGTTGCCTATGACAAGGTTTGCACCTTCTTTTACAAGCTTTTCAACGTCCCTTTGAGCAAGGCAGCCTGCAACCACAATAAAAGCATCCGGGTTATTGTGCTTGGCTCGCCTTATCATCTGAAAGCTTTTTCTTTCACCTGTATGAGTTACTATGCAGGTATTTATTACATATATATCCGCCTTTTCATCAAAAGCAACATGCTCATAACCTGCATTTATAAATTCCGAAAGCATGGCTTCGCTGTCATATTGGTTCACCTTGCAGCCCAGCATATGAAAGGCTACGGTTTTCATTCCATATCCCCTGACAGTAATAATATTCCAGTAGCTGCCACAAGCCCCGCAGTTTCACTGCGCAGTATTCGCTTGCCTAGCGTTACAGTATTAACGCCAAGCATATCTATCTCTTCTTCGGTTATGCCGCCCTCAGGACCTATAACTATAGCTATATCCTTTTCGCCCATATATACATCTCGCAGTCCCCTGCCTTCAGCATTTTCCCACGGAATTATCGCGAGTTCGTGCCTTAAAAGCCTATCCGCCATTTCCTCTGTTGTAATAGGCATATTTACCTTAGGAACAATACTTCTTACGCTCTGGCAAGCCGCCTCTTTTGCTATGCGCTGCCAACGCTTAAGCTTATTATCCGCATCTCTTGCGACACAACGTTTCATAACGCAGGGGAAAAACTCTACAACGCCTATTTCCGTGCACTTTTGGAAAACATAGTCCATCCTATCGCCCTTTAATATGGCTTGGTACAGAGTAATTTTTGCGCTTGCTTCATTGCTTGGAAGTGTATCTATAATTTCGGCATGAGCTTTAGAAATTGAATACTTTGCAATGTAGCGCACACCTGCATGTATTATATTAACCTCTTCCCCATCCTTAAGGCGCAGAACGCGTTTGGCGTGGTGAAAATCATCCTTACTTAAATACGCCTTGCCTTGGCGGATTTCATCAACAAAAAAACTATGCATCGGCTGATTTTTTAACGCATATTGCGCACCATTCGTTTTTTATAAGTACTTCTATTATCTGATAGCCGGCATTATTTAGCGCTTCTGTAACTATATCCTTCTTTTCTTCTACTATTCCCGATGATATAAATAAGCCTTCATTAAGCACGCTATGCATAGACGGTATAAGCTTTAATATTGCTTCAGCTAAAATGTTTGCAAATACTATATCAAATTTTCCATTTACATCGTCTGTTAAATTCCCCTCAATAATGGACACCTTGTCTTGAACGCCGTTATCTATAACATTATTGCCTGCAGCTTCTACAGCTAGTGGGTCTAAATCTACCGCAACAACTTTTTTTGCGCCAAGTTTTGCTGCCGCAATAGAAAGTATACCGCTGCCTGTGCCAATATCAAGCACATTACAATCAGAGAACAAATATTTTTCCATAAGCTCAAGGCAAAGAGAAGTCGTTTCATGCAGCCCCGTTCCAAACGCAAGACCCGGGTCTATTTCAATTACTATTTCGCCCTGCTTTGGCTCGTAGTTTTCCCAGCTTGGTTTTATAACAAAATTCTTGCCTATATGAAGTATGCCAAAATCCTGTTTCCATTTATCTTTCCACGCTTCATCGTCAACGGTATCAATGCTTAGCCTTAAGCTTCCAAGTTCAAGCCCTGTTTGCTTAGGTAATAATGCAAGCTTTTCACGAAGCACAGCTACGCTATCATCGCTGCTGAGCCATGCCCTTACAAACACCACGCCTTTTGGCGGTCCTTTAATACTATCATCTATAAGCTCAAACTGGCTAAGCGCTTGTTCGTAGCTTGGAATATCTGCGGAATCTACAACCTCAGCCCCCGCAGCGCCAAGAATCCGAATTTGCTCGCATAGTATATCTGCGCCTATGGTATTTGTTTCAACGGTTGCTTTAATCCACTTCATTTATCTGCCGCCTTTGTATCTTCAGGGATAATGTCTTCCTTAGTTAGGAGCATAAGCTCTTCCCTGCTTATGCTTTGCTTACCCGCAAGCCTATTCGCCTGCCTTGATATAGCTTGTTCAAATAGATTACGCACACCGCGCGCATTGCCGAATGATGCTATATCCTCGCTCTTTTCCTCAAGCAGCTCGCGCAGAGGTTCCACGGCTTCTGGGTCAAGCTCATAGCCCGCTTTTTTCATGCGGAGATTGAATATACCCATCATTTCATCCACTGTATAGTCAGGAAAATGCATGTATCTATTAAAGCGGGATTCAAGCCCGGGATTGGATTCAATAAAATCCTTCATAAGATCGGTATAGCCCGCTACTATTACGATTAAATCCTCCCTATTATCTTCCATGGCTTTAAGCAGAGTTTCAACAGCTTCACTGCCATAGTCCTGCATACCTCTATTTGTAAGTGCGTAGGCTTCATCTATAAAAAGCACGCCGCCCAAAGCTTTTTCTATAACTTCGCCGGTTTTTATTGCAGTCTGCCCTACATAACCCGCAACAAGCCCGCTCCTATCAACTTCAACCAGATGACCTTTGCTTAGTATACCAAGCGAATGGTATATCCTGCTCATGAGCCTTGCTATCATAGTTTTACCTGTTCCGGGGTTGCCTGTAAACACCATATGCAGCGAAAGATCCTCACAGGGCAGGGAATGTTCTTTCCTAAGCTTATATATAGATACCAGATTAATAAGGCTGTCCACCTCTTTTTTTATGGTATCAAGACCTATATATTCGTTAAGTTCCTTTTTTAAATCCTCTATATTTTCCTTAGGCTTTTCTTTTTTATTTTGCTCTTCTGCTTCCTTTTCTTCGCTCATACTATCCGAAAAAACATCCGGCACCTTTGGGTAGCCGGGGGGCGGAGTATTTGGGCTACCCCATATATCCTCCCCTACGTTTTTAAGGTTCTTCTCCGTCATATTGCGGATTATCTCATTTTGCAGCTGTATTATCTTAAGCCTTCTGCTATCCCTATCTTCCATACACGCCTCCTAAGGAACATTATACTGTAAAACCCAAAAAAATACACCCTGCACTTTTGCAAGGTGTATAGTAAGTTTTATGCTTTTTCCATCTCGGGTTGTTTGTCCTTCTTTTTCTTTACGCCCCTCCAAGTATGCATGACAAGCGCCAAGGCTATTACACCATAGGAAATAAACACCCTGAAGTATTCTCCAACCGCCGCGTCGCCGAATATATTCTTGCCCGCTGCAGGTGCAACAATAAACAGAAGGTGAAACAGTATTGTTCCAAGAAGAGCCTGACCGTTCGTAGCCTTTTTAATTGACGCACCGCCAACCAGTATCGCAGCGCCTGCATACAGACCTACCTGCTCATGCGCTCCGTATGTCTGGAAAGAACCCATATTCTGCACGAATATAAGCTGCCCCCAGCCGGCAAGTACGGTAGAAATCATTATAGCGATTACACGCGTTCTGTCTACATTTATACCGGCAGCGTTTGCAACAACCCTGTTTTGACCTACCGCCCGGAACTGCTGACCGAGCTTGGTTTTAAGCAGAGCATTATTAAACAAGCAAAGCATAAGTATAACTATGAAGGTAACAGTAGGTACTGAAGCTAAGCTAAACAGCTCATTTACCGCAGGAATCGTTATTAGACCCGCCGCTAAAGCAAGCGCAATGCAGGAATTGATTGCCTTTTTACGATCCGCCTTTTTAAGCGCAAGCAATATAAGCATTATGGCTATACCTATACCCGCAGCCCAGTATACGGCATCCTTTACCGGCATACGGAGCATACCGTCAAGCGCGTATTTTATGCCGTTTTCACTCGCCAGATTTATCGTATTCGCAACCCCGCTTGAGCCTTTTATAACAAGCCCAGGCGCATTTAGCGGTATTATGTTGCCGAATATGAAAAGGAACAACAGCTGATATAGTCCATTTGCGAAATAGCCCAGTATAAGACCACCTATCATCTCCTGCCCTTTCATCTTGTTTAGTAGTTTGCCTATCAGAAAACCGAACACAGCAGCTATAGGCAATGTCATAAGCACTGCCAGCATAAAACCGCCAAGCCCGCCTATGCCCCACTCAACTATCCATAGGGCTGAAATCTGCGCCGCCATAGCGCCTATAGTAACTGCAAAGTTAATCCCCATACCGGCGATTATAGGTATTATAAGCGCTAACACCAGAAAAGCGTTACGGCTTATTCTGCCGAACAATTCGTACATAACAAAGGATACAGACTGTCCGGAAAAATACAATCCTATTATGCACAGCACGACAAACATTATCGTAACTGCGTTTTCTCTTAGTATGGTGCGTATATTTTTCTTAGCCACGTGTATCCCCTCCTGACTTAGTTAGCGCATAGAGAATTATACCGTTTGAAATCAATATACGCATCGTTTCCGATATGGTTGAGCCCGGCACAAGTTCGTTTGCAACAGGCATGCCTAGCGTAAGAACTCCTTGGAAAAGGAAAGTACCTATTATTACATGGCTTATCTTCGCTCTTGTGGTGGAAGCTCCACCAATCAGTATTGCAGAAGCGGCAACAAAGCCCATCTGCCTTGGAGCAGTGTATAACTGCATAAAGCCATAACTTTGAGAGTAAACGAGTATTCCTATTGCACCTAGCACCGTTGACAGCACCGTACCTATTGTACGCATTTTATCTACATTTACACCCGTCGACTGAGCAAAGCGCCTGTTGTTACCAACCGCCCGCATGGCTATACCCGTTTTAGACCTACTGAAAAGCCATACCAGGAAACAACACACTGCCATGAAAAGCAGAAGCCCGGTAGGTACTCTAAAACCCCCTATATTAAAGGCAAGGAAATTATCAAGTATGCGCCAGAAGTTAGACTTATCAAGGCCTATGGTGTTACGAAGGCCTGTGCCAAGCGGCCACCTTAATTTAAGTGAATTGAATGGAAGCATTAGCCATGCTATGCTCATAAGAGATACTATTGAAAAACCTACATACGTTGTAACCGACATTTCAGAGCCTTTAAGGCGGTTTAGAAGTTTTGCGTAGAAGTATCCGGCTACGGCAGCTATCGCAGAACCTGTTGCAAGCGCGAACACAAAACCTTGAACGCCTGGTATTTCAAACTCAATCGCCATAAGACCTCCAAGCAGCCCCGCTACAAGACCTATAGGAAGTCCTAAGTTTAGGCTTATACCGCACTGAATGCCGGGGAACATTGCCAGCACCATTATAGAATTCATGCCCATACGGACAACCGTATTTCCAAGAAGAGCAGGCAAGCTAAGGTCAAACAGCAGAGCGCCTACGCATAGCAGCACAAAGAACAGGCTTATGATAAGCCTTGGTACGCCCATCGCCCTAACTATAGTTTCGTAGAAGAATATCGCAAGTGCAGCTATGAGCAGCGCTACGCCTACCGTGATAAAGTCATCAGCGTATCTGATAAGCTTAGCCTTATTTACATCATCCAGAACATCAGTGCCTGAAAATGCGCTATACCCGTCGTATAGGGTAGCAAAATCGCGCTCTTCATGATAGAGAATACTTTCAACCCTCTGCTGAAGTGTGATAAGCGCATCCTTACTAAGCTGCGGCTCTATTTCCATAAGAGCAAGACCTAGCTTCTTGTACGCTTCATCTGCCTCTGCACGAAGTGCAATCATCTGCTCTGTAGCTTCAAAGCCTGACATATCCACGGTTATGGTTTCTTCAGGCGGCGCTTCAAGCCCTTGTGCGCTCGCTTCCTCACGCTTTTTTTCTGCCAGCGCTTCAGCTTCCGCCATATGGGCTTCCCTATATTCTCTTTCTGCCTTTACTTTTTCATCCGCGTATTTACCAAGGGCTATGTCAAAATCTTCAAGCCTGTTCTTTACATCAGTAACATCCTTATCTAGGTAGTTCGTTTCAGCGTCCTGATATTCAAGGCGTACTTTTTCTTCGGCTTCCTGCACAGCTTTTCTAATATCGCTCATGGAACCGCCCTTTTTCTTAACCTCAGCGGTGGCGTTTTTCTTTGCGATAGCAATGTATGAATCTACAACGCCATCACCAACTGCGGATAACAGGGAGCGCACCCTAAGCTTTTGAATTATATTTAAGCCTTCCTCCGATGTGCGCTTTGGCATATTTATAGCGCCTATTACTATACAAACTACCCCTAGTATGCTAAGAGCAGCTACTAATACATTTCTCCAACCGGTTTTCATGCTTCTTCCCTCTCTTCCCTATGGGTATCGGGCTTAATGCCGCTCATGGCAAGGCCAAAGTCCGCATCGGGGGCATCAGGCGGAAGTATATCCACTATTTCACCCTTTGATACTATGGCTATGCGGTCGGCTATGGAGCGAAGCTCCTGAAGCTCTGAAGATACCATCATTATCGTAATGCCCTCTTCACGGCTTAAACGCACCAAGGTGTTAAGAACAAGCCTTTTAGCGCCTATATCTATGCCACGAGTAGGCTCTGATACAAAGAGGAATTTAGGCTGCAAAGTAAGCGCTTTTGCTATACACACTTTCTGCTGATTACCTCCGGACAATGTGCCTGTATGCTGCTCGGGCCCAGTACACCTGATATCCAGTTCCTCAATCATGCTCTCCGCCTGCTTGCGTATTTTAGAGCTATCCCTAAGCGAAAATAGCGGGAATTTAACAAGGTATTCGTCCTTTACCTGCATTGCGTTGAAAACTATATTGTCCTCTATGGACTCATCCAGCATAAGACCTACGCCTTTTCTATCTTCGCTTACCATCGCCATTCCGTTTGACAGGGGAATTTTAGGATCGCCCAGTTTAATAGGTTTACCATAGAAGCTCACTTCACCTGTTGCCTCATACAAACCCATTAAACCGTTCGGTATGCCTATCTTACCCTGACCGGCAAGGCCGCCTATGCCGAAGATTTCACCCTCGTATACATTAAAATCAACGCCTTTGACTTCCTCACCCGCCATATCTACATGTAAATCCCTAACCTCAAGCGCGACTTTATCTGTTGTAAGCTCGCGTCTTTCTATACTTACAACACTTTCGCCCCTTCTGCCTACCATGAGCTCTGCAAGCTGAATGGTGGTTGTATCCTTGGTTTCACAATTGGCGACGAGCTTACCATCTCTTAATATGGTAACGGAATCCGCAGCTTCTATAACTTCATCCAGCCTATGGGTTATAAGTATTATAGCTATTCCGCTTGCTGCAATTTTCTTCATAACCTTGATAAGGTTATCCGCCTCGGATTCGGTAAGTACTGCAGTGGGTTCATCAAACACCAGCAGCTTTATACCCGTCTTATCTATCTCACGAGCTATTTCAATAAATTGCATATAGCCTATAGGCAGACCTGCAACCTGAATATATTCATCTATACCCATTCCAACAGCGTCAAGCGCTTTACGCGCATCGCTTGCCATAGCGGGCATATTAAGGGTTTCAAGGTTTTTGCCAAGCACACGGCTTACTATGTTTGGAGCAGTTATTTCTCGGTTAAGCTTTATGTTTTCTGTAATGGTAAATTCAGGCAGCAGCATAAACTCTTGGTGTACCATGCCTATGCCTTTTTGCATTGCCTCATTGGGAGAGCTTATATCAACCTTTTCACCATCTAAAAAAACCTGCCCTTCAAAACCTCCGGTATTGTGAATAACAGGCATACCAAAGAGCACATTCATAAGGGTTGATTTGCCTGCACCGTTTTCGCCAAGCAGTGCATGTATCTCGCCCGGGCGGACTGACAGGTTAACATCTTCCAGCACTGTATTTTCATCATAGCGCTTTGTAATGCCCTGCATTTCTAGTATATAGTTGTCCTTCAAAACAGACCTCCTTATACAAACAGCCCGCCCACTTATGGGCGGGCTATTGTGTTTTACGTAAAGATTATCGGATTACAGGTAGTCTTCGAAGTTTACGGGCGGCAGAGCTAGAATGTAATAGTTATCAAATTCTTTGCCTTCGGAGTCTACGTATTTTGCTACGCTGATACCGGGTATTTTTTCTTCGAACAGAGCGAATATTTTCTCACTGTCATTGCGCTCAGTGGCACCGCTCGTAATGTATTCAACTGCGTAATCGACGCCCAGCTCAATTATGACCATGTTTATAGGAGCTGGCCATGTAGAGAAACGACCGGCTGCATCTTTTTCGTTAAGCTTTGCAGCTATCTGACGAAGAGCATCTTCGTTATCGGCACCGACTTCCAGCTCAAGACCCAGCGTTGCGGGGAAGGCATGGTAGGGGCTGGGGCAGCAGGGCTGCGGATAGTAGGCGTTGGGCTCATTTAGAACTGCTGTCTGTAGTGAGGGCTGCATGCCGCAGTTGGTGGTGAAGAAGCCAACCTTCTTGCCTTCGTATTTCTTCATCTGCTGCGGTACATCTTCAAGGATAAACTGCTGGGATGCAGACAGACCTGCTTCTGCAGTGGGGTCGGGAGCGGTTACGTCTACCATCTCGATTCCAAGTGCATCAGCGTTTTCTTTGAGCAGGTTGTGCCTTGCAACTATCAGCTCCATAGCCATGTGACGCGGGAATGAATAGTGGATAAACACATCTACGCCCCACTCGGCAAGCTTTTCCATAATAAGGTCGCCCTGTTTAATTTCGTCAGCATAAAGGACAACGTCAGATGCTCCGGAAATTGCAGCAGGGTCTTCCTGTGCTACACCGGCAACGAGCAGAATATCGTCCCTGCCCATTTCGCGAACTTTTTCAAAGCCCGCCTTTGCGCCCGGAACTGCCTGGCACATTACTATAGCTTTTACATCAGGATCTGACGCAAGAGCAACTATTTGGGATACCGTAGTTTCCATTTCAGACATGAATTGGTCAGGATAAGTCGCGGTAACGATGCGATCTGCGCCGTATTTTTCTACTGCCTTTTCAGCAGCACGGAACTCTTCCTCGCCTTGGGAAACCGTACCGGTGAGTACTGCAACCTTCCAGTTGTCGCCTTCGGCAAGCGCAAAGCTTGTAAGGGATAGAAGCATTGCCATCATCAGTAGGATGCTTGTGATTCTCTTCATGATAAGAAACCTCCATTAAAATTTTAACGATGCAGCACCTACAATTACCATGTGCTACAAGGTGCCCCAATTATCACATAAACATATCCTCATTGTCAATATTAACAAACAAATTTTTGCACAAAAAACTATAAATATGCAAAAACCTCCTATAAAACAACCATTTTTTGACCATTTATCCCTAATTTTGCATGAAATGTTTTTTCCCTTTCATTCCCTTGCAAGGGATATTTGGCTGTGCTATCATTCTATTGCAACCATTTAGGAGGTGTGCATGCAAAATACTAAGCGTTTAGCAATAGGTGCAATGTTTCTGTCTATCATGCTTGTTATAGGCTATATAGAGTACCAAATACCAACAGGCGTGCCGGGTATAAAGCTGGGGTTGTCCAACAGCGTACTGCTTCTTTCATTATATTGGCTGGGTATACCCTTTTCCTTGGGGCTTATGCTTTCAAAGGTTTTACTCAGCGGTTTTCTATTCGGCAACCCCAATGCCATGATATACAGCTTAGCAGGCGGCACTCTTTCAATGCTGGGTATGATAGTTGCTATATATCTGCTTAAAGAAGTAAGCTGCATAGGCGCGGGGGTTATAGGAGCCGTGCTGCACAACGTTGGACAGGTGACAGTAGCCATGTGGCAGCTTCAAACCACAAAACTTATTTACTATATGGCAATACTTATGCTTGTTGGCGTAGTAACCGGGCTTGTTACCGGCAACGTATGTAAACAATTAATAAGGTATCTGCCTAAAAGCAGGCGTGAGCGCTTTTTTAAGACTGAATAACTTATGTTATAATACTCGATGGGTGTTCTACTCCCAAGGAGGTTGTAATGGCTTTAAATGCAAACGGCACGTCTTTCCTGCTGCCTTCATTGCACACTTTATATAATTTCATCTTCTGTATACTGGCTTCAAATGCGCTTGTAAATAAACCTATATATGGCGGCGCCCTTTATTTGGCAGGACAGGTTGCAAGCCTTGCGGTTAAATACCTTTTTAACAAAAATTACCGCAGCATTATAGGAGAAAAAGCAAAAATTGTTTTATACATATTAACCTGTATTTCTTTTCTAGTAAGCCTAACTCTTATTATCATATACCCTAAGGCAGTAGGCATAGAAAACCTATGGATAANATTTGGGCTTGTACTGGCTACCACACTGCGCTCGCTTGTATTTAGCAGAATGATGTCATCTCCCATTGCATATAAAATGAGCTTAGTACAAAAACGAATACGCTTAATTGAGTTAAACCTACTATTTACCATTATAGTTACCGCGCTGGTGTTCTCAACTCAATCAAGCGAAACTGCTTGGTATCTGCTCGGCGCCTATGTTATAAGTTCTTTAATGGAGGGTTTCAGCTTAAGAAGCGGAAAAACATATCCGTTTCCAAAACCACAAACCATAAGCCAAGCCGCTATAAAACAAGCGGAAGGAATAAGTTCCTATCATGTGTTCCTTAATATGCTTGCACTTTGTATATCTGCGATACAGATTACTATGATACTCATATATTCATTTATTGCCACAAGCGCCCACACCGTATTCTTCTCTTTACTGGTAACGCATGCCACACAGCTTATAATAGTACAGGCTATACGCTTTATATTAGCGCAAAAAAACATTAAGGACTACGGCAACTTGCTTTTGTTCGGTTTAATATTATGGATTTTGAGCCTAATCATATTCTGGAAACAGCTTTATAAGCCCGAGCATATTTGGCGATACCTGTCGCTTGTAAGCTGCTCAGCCGGTGTTATGCTAAGTTTAGTAGCGCTATCTAAAATAAACAACGGAATGTCTGAGGTACTTCTATTCGCGCTTGATAGTGATACTGCCTATAAAACACAACAGGCAACACCGATTATTATATCCTACTCCACACTTCAGGGACAGATGCTCGCACTTATAGGTCTTACTATTATCGCCTTTCTTGAAAACGGCAGCAGCATAAACCCTGCTGCATGGCAGCCGGCGCTTATACTGCCTGCCCTTGTGCTGGCAGCGCTTGCAATACTTACGACACTGAGATTTCCGCTTACAAAACATCATATGCAAAAGCTGCATAACTACCTAATGCTTACAAAGAGCGGAGAAACCAATATACCACTTCAAAAACAGCTTGAGGAAGTTATAATTCGCGCAAACCGCAGGAGATACGGGCTTAGACTGCTCGGACGCTTTATATCATTATTTTTAGGTGTGCAAGTTGTAGGCAGCGAAAAAGTGCCGGAAGAAGACGGCATAAGCAATGTATTCATATGCAACCACTGTGAAGTATACGGTCCTATAAGCTGCTATATATATATGCCCTTTCAGTTCCGCCCTTGGATAACCAACCAGATGATGGATAAAACCCAAACCGTTAAGCACATATACGAGGGAACATTTTTAAGGCAGGAATGGATGCCCGATTCCTGGAAGCTGCCGCTTTCAAAAATGCTGGCTCCCATAATAAACTGGGCGATGCATTCTGCGGACGGTATTCCCGTATATAAGAATAGCCCCAAAAAGCTCATTAGAACGTTCAGAGAAACTGTAAGCTATATGCAAGCGGGCGATAATATACTTATATTCCCTGAAAACCCGCTATCTGAGGAAAATTCATTGTATCTAAAAAGCGGTGTTAGCGAATTTTTTGACGGCTTTGTACTTGTTGCTCCCCTATACCACCAGAAAACAGACAAGGCATGCCGCTTTATACCCATGTATGCGGATTCCAAGCGCAGAAGGCTTAGCTTTGGAGATTACATAACATACAACCACGAAAACGACTTTGAAGACGAAAAGAAACGCATATGTACTACACTGAGACAGGAAATGCTAAGGCTTGCAGAGGTTGATGAGTAATGCTTGCAGTATTGTATTTTATATTGTTTGAAATATGCGGAGTTTTAATTGTGCAGTATGTACTCCCAAAAAAACCTTTTATATACAGGCTATGGCTTGGCATGGTGTTTGGTATACTACTTATTATGTGGCTGCCTGCGCTTGCAGCGTTTTTTATTTCTTTTTCTACTGAAGGTCATATTATTGCGCTGTTTATTTTGGCTGCGTTTACATTTACTGCATATAAATTAAGAGACAACACCTCTCCCCTTCCCTTTGATAATGGCGATATTGAAAAACTTAAAACAGTACTTATAATAGCAATTCCGCTTAGCATACTATGTGCATACCTGCTGCACACACATGTACTGCGACCAGTAGGCGGCGCACTGCATGTAGGACAATCCACATATGGGGATTTGCCTCTACACCTTAGCATTGCAACATCGCTAAAAAACGCTAAATTTCCGGCTGCTTACAATATATTCCCGCCTGAGAAATTATCCTACCCCTTCCTTATGGACAGCCTTTCAACAAGTTTTCTGCTGTTTAGCAGCAGTCTCAGGTTCAGCATAATATTTCCCGCTGTTATAATGGCATTTCTTGTTTTTTCCGGCTTTGTACTTTTTGCAATGCGTATTTCAAATGACAAGCGTGCTGTATTACTTGCTGCACTGCTGCTTTTTATAAACGGGGGGCTGGGTTTTTTATATCCGCTTGATATGGCGGGAGTAAGCCTTGGAGAGCAGGGCAGCAACGAGCTGCAAAACGGCATATGGTTTGAGCGTCTATCCACCATACTAAACGGCTTTTACCAGACACCCGCAAACCACGCAGAATTTAGCAGATACAATTTAAGGTGGAGCAATATAATAGTAGATATGCTCATACCTCAGCGTACTTTTTTAGCCGGCTGGACATTCCTATTCCCCTGCATGTACCTACTATATGATTTTATGTCTGAGGATAGTTACGATATACGCCAAATAGTCCTTCTGGGTATAATATCCGGCGCTATGCCGCTTATACATACTCACAGCTTTTTAGCGCTTGTACTTTTGAGCTTCGCATGGCTTATAGTAGACCTTGTAAAAAGAAAGCGCATAAAACCTTGGCTTATATATGTTTTTGTGGCTGGTGTGCTGTCCATTCCGCAGCTTTTCGCCTTTACATTTGAGCAGTCATCATCAAGCGGACATTTTTTAAGCTTTCAGTTCAACTGGGTAAACGGCGATGGAGGCATGAAGGATTATTACCTGTGGTTCTATATTAAAAACATAGGTCTCCCCTTTATATTCCTAATACTTTCGCTGTTTGAAAAAAACAACAAATGGCGCTTTATATATATAGGTGCGTTTGCTGTATTTCTGCCTGCAGAATTTATACGCTTCCAGCCTAATATATACGACAACAATAAGCTTTTTTATGTATGGTATGCGTTATGCGTTATACCAATATCAGAATATATTTTTTCTATATACGACAGTTTAAAAAAATTCAGGTCAAGAAAAGTGCTTGCTGTGCTTTGTACCCTTATTTTTTTCCTAACAGGAACGCTTTCAATAGCAAGGGAAATAAACAGCGATTATATGATGTTTTCAAGCGAAGATGTAGAGCTTTCCAAGTGGGTTATAGATAACACCGAAAAAGACGATACATTCATATGCGGCACTCAGCATATAAACCCCGTTTCAAACCTTGCTGGCAGGAATATAGTATGCGGTCCCGCTTCATGGCTTTATTACCACGGTTTTAATATATCCGAAAGAGAGATGGATATATACGCGTTCTACGTGCAGCCAGAAAACCATAAAATACTGGATAAATACGGCGTTGATTATATATTTCTAAGCCCACATGAAATCGCAAGATATGATGCTGATTTAGAAACCTTTGACAGTCTATACAATAAAGTATATTCATCAAGCAGCATATCGGTATACGAGGCAAAAAATGATTGAGCGCTTTTTAAGCTATTCTCTTCAACACAATAGAAAAATAAAAGCTATATGGACTGAAGATGATAATATAAAACACGGTAATATAGTAGTAACTGAAATAGGGGATGACTATTTTTGCTACACACAGGCTAGAAAGAAAACATCCACAAGGATGGAAAAAGCTTGCCTTTTAAGCCTTGGCTATGCTAGAGGAGATAGCGGAGAAACGGATAGGGAGATAAAAAGTGATTGACAGAATAAAAAAACTATTAAATAACAAGGAAACTAGACAACTAATACTATATACGGTTTTTGGCGTACTCACTACACTTGTAAACTGGGCGGTGTATTTCTTACTGACAGCCATATTGAAACCTGAAAACCATATAAAAGGCAGTTTCATGCATGCAGCCATACTAAATGTTTCAAACGCTCTTGGCTGGATAATAAGCGTGCTATTCGCATTTGTAACTAACAGAAAATATGTATTCTCCTCAGATGCGAAAGATACTAAAGATAAATTAAAAGAGTTTTTTCTATTCGTGTCTGCTAGGATATTAAGCTATATATTATTTGATGTACTAGGTTATAACCTATGCATATATGCACTTAACCTAGGGCATTCATATGTAAAAATATTCATGAACGTACTGGTAGTGGTTTTTAACTACTTTGCAAGCCGTTTTGTAGTCTTCGCAAAAAAGAAATAAAAAAATCATAAAATTAAAAACCCGTGCATAGAGAAACTACGCACGGGCAATTTTGTATGGTATTATTTCGCCATCTTTTCCTTTATTGCTGCATGCGCTGCCGCAAGGCGGGCAATAGGCACACGGAAGGGCGAGCAGGAAACATAATCCAGCCCTGTGTTGTGGCAGAACTCAACGGTAGCAGGGTCGCCGCCGTGTTCACCGCATATACCAATTTTAAGTTCCGGCTTGGTTTTTCTGCCAAGTTTTACTGCCATCTCAACGAATTTTCCTATGCCGTCAAAGTCCAGTCTGGCAAAGGGGTCAAACTCCAGTATTCCGCTTGCGTAGTAGGATTCGAGGAATTTACCTGCATCATCACGGCTGAATCCAAAGCCCATCTGCGTTAAGTCATTAGTACCAAAGGAGAAGAAGTCCGCCTCCTCGGCAATTTCATCTGCGGTTAGGCAGGCGCGAGGAATTTCTATCATAGTTCCTATATGATATTTAATCTCGGTATTGTTTTCCTTAAACACTTCCTTTATGGTTTCTTCAACGATATTCTTTACATATTTAAGCTCTGCCTTTGAACCAATGAGCGGAATCATAAGCTCAGGCACTATGTCGTAGCCTTCTTCTTTGCGTACATTTATAGCAGCCTGTATTATAGCACGGGTCTGCATCTGAGCTATCTCAGGATAGGTTACGCTTAGACGGCAGCCACGATGCCCCATCATGGGGTTGAATTCATGCAGTTCGTCTATCTTATCGTTTAGTTCTTCTACTGTTGTTCCAAGTTCCTCAGCGATTTCTTTTATTTCGTTTACCATGCTCTTCTGGGGAAGGAATTCATGCAGAGGAGGATCCAGATAACGCACGGTCATGGGTCTGCCTTCAAGCGCCTTGAACATACCTTCAAAGTCTTTCTGCTGGAAGGGAAGTATTTTATCAAGTGCTGTCTTGCGCTGCTCCTGTGTATCGGAGAGTATCATCTCACGCATTGCCTTAACCCTGTCAGCTTCAAAGAACATGTGCTCTGTACGGCAAAGACCTATACCTTCGGCGCCAAATTCAACCGCCTGTTTGGTATCTCTTGGGGTATCAGCGTTGGTACGCACCTTTAAGCGCCTTACAGAATCCGCCCAGCCCATAAGGCGACCGAAGTCTCCGGATACTTTTGCTTCAACGCTTGGGATTATACCTTCGTATATCTTGCCTGTGCTGCCGTCTACACTTACCGTATCGCCTTGCTTGAACACTTTGTCCCCTATACGCACTTCCCTTGCAGCCTCACTTATACGAAGCGCCGAGCAGCCTACAACGGCAGGTCTTCCCATACCACGGGCTACAACCGCCGCATGGCTGGTCATGCCGCCGCGGGCTGTTAATATCGCCTTAGCATAGTCCATGCCTTCGATATCTTCAGGAGTTGTTTCATCACGGATAAGTACTACATCTTCCCCGCGCCTTCCGGCATCTGCCGCTTCATCAGCGGTAAAATAAAGTTTACCGGAACCGGCACCGGGAGATGCAGGAAGACCTGTTGCAAGCAGAGTAGCTTTTTTCAGCGCTTCTGCATCAAATGTCGGATGCAGCAGGGCGTCAAGCTGTTTTGGATCTACCTTCAGCACCGCTTCATCTTCACTTATCATACCTTCATCTACAAGGTCTACCGCAATTTTAACTGCCGCCTGTGCAGTGCGTTTACCATTGCGGGTTTGCAGAATATACAGCTTGCCACGCTCAATTGTAAATTCAATATCCTGCATATCGCGGTAATGTTTTTCAAGCGTATCGGTAATGTCGGAGAACTGCTTGTATATTTCGGGCAATTCTTCTTTCATATCATCCAGAGGATGGGGTGTGCGTATACCTGCAACAACGTCCTCACCTTGGGCATTCATAAGATATTCACCGTATATTTTATTTTCGCCCGTTGCGGGGTTGCGTGTAAAGGCAACACCTGTGCCGCTGTCATCGCCGAGGTTACCAAACACCATTGCCTGCACGTTTACCGCTGTACCCCAGCTTGAAGGAATATCATTCATGCGGCGGTAGTATACAGCACGGGGGTTCTCCCATGAACGGAATACAGCCTTAATGGATTCCATAAGCTGTACTTTAGGATCCTGCGGGAAATCCTCACCAACGGCATCAGAGTATATCTTCTTGAATTCGTCTACAAGCGCTTTTAAATCATCGCCATCAAGGTCATTATCCTGAGTGACGCCTTTATTAGCCTTCATATCTTCAAGGGCATTGTGGAATAGNTCTTTATCTACTTCCATAACTACGTCTGCAAACATCTGAATGAAGCGGCGATAGCTATCATACGCAAAACGCGGGTTACCGGAAAGCTTTGCAAGCCCTTCAACAGATACGTCGTTAAGACCTAGGTTTAATATGGTATCCATCATGCCGGGCATTGATGCGCGTGCACCCGAGCGGACTGAAACTAGGAAAGGGTTCTCTGGGTCGCCAAATACCTTTCCGGCTTCGCTCTCAACATTATGAAGCGCGGAATATATCTGCTCCTCTATTTCGGGAGCTATTTTCCTTCCATCTTGGTAGTAACGGGTACAGGCTTCCGTGGTTACGGTAAAACCTTGAGGCACGGGAAGGCCTATCTTGCTCATTTCCGCAAGGTTTGCGCCCTTTCCGCCAAGCAGATTGCGCATTGACGCATCCCCTTCTTTAAACAGATACACATATTTCGACATCACATTTCCTCCTCAAATATAGGTTAAATATTAACGCACGGAAAAAACTTCCATGTTCGCCAAACAATTATACACGAATTATGATTAATTTACAATGATATGAAAAGGCTAAATTTGTCCATATATTACTAATATCCACTCTTGATAAAACGCTTCAGTACCAGTTAAATGATGTTAGTTTCATAACTCTTATAAAAACATAAAAAACCCCCGATAAATTCCCGGGAGTAAATCGTTTTATTCACAATTTAACTTGCCTTATTGTATGTATCTCGTCTTAGCTTTCTTCTTTTCCTGAAGAATCTGCGTTTCTTTTTGATAGGTTCAAGCCCAAATTCATGACCCTCATCAAAGGTTACGGTTTCGGGAGGGATTTCAAGTAAGTGGGGATTTCCTATATATTTAAGCATTTTGGAAACCATCTTGCTATATACATATCCCGAGCATACCCTTTCATCTGCAACAACACCAAAAGGCATTATCCTTGTACGCTTGATATTGCTATCCTTATCTACACAGTAACTGCGCTGATTTGCACCCATGGATACAAATAAAGGCGTTGTACCGAAATTATATATATGGTGCCTTACTGCAGGCATACCAATTGACGCCATATTTACAACAAACAGACCAGTATGGAAGGGGCTTGCATCAATTACTATTTTGGGCAGCAGTCCATAGCGGTCCAAAAAGCGCGCAAGCCAAACAATAATATTTGCAACTATGGGATAACGCAATAAACGAACAACTTTCATAGTTAGGTTATCCGCATCAGCTTTCCTAGCTATGGCTATTTCCCTTTCAAGGCGGGCTGATACATCGTATATGGTATCGCGGGGGTCAAACTTACATTTTACTGTATTTTCATTGTGTTTTCCATCGCCAAGCCTTTGAAGCACAGCAAAGCTTACAACTATTTCTTTACGAGCATATATGCGTTTATTTGCGATAAAGCGATTTATTTCAGGCAATTCTGAAACAGTACGCACATATGCTGCGATTACTATATCCATGAAGCTTATTTTGTAACCCTCGCTTCCCTTTTTTACCACGTATCTGGCAAGCTTTTCAAAGTCTGTATCAAAACCCAGCATAACCTGCGCATCGCAACGCATAGGCATAAAATAGGGCGTAAGGGCTACCAAAGGGTCTACATCCTTTACTAGCCAACCATCGCAGCGCTTTCCGAACATACAATGCCTCCTTTCGCACAAATCCAACCGCATTATAGTACCTAGCAGTTTTACTGTCAAATATACGGTATCTTTACTTGAACAAATAAGTGTATTAGCGTATAATGCGCCATATAAAACATTCTGGGGGTGAATCTATGCGCGAAATAACGGTAGGCAGCTGGGATGAGCTGCTAAGCTGCGTTTTTGACGGCGCATGGGATTCTTCCATAAAAAGGTACCGCAACAACCGTGTTTTCAGGGGCAGTTCTTCAAAGGATTGGGATTTATTCCCAAGCCTCAACCGCTGTTGCCCTAATCACCTTGACCTTGAAAGGCATATTATTCGTTCCTTCAAAAAATATGGCTATGCCGAGCTTAGAGACTGCGATTCCTTCTGGCAGGTGCTTGCTATGGGTCAGCAGCACGGGCTGCCTACAAGGCTTCTGGATTGGACCTATTCCCCCCTTGTTGCTGCACATTTTGCCACCGAAGACATTAATAAGTTTGACACGGACGGCGCTATAATATGCTGCGATATGGCTATAACTAACCGACACTTGCCGGAAAAACTGCGAAAACTGCTCTTAAACGACCAATGCAATGTGTTTACAATGGATATGCTTGATAATATCGCCGATGATTTTGACAAGCTCAGCGAGATATCTTCAACTCCTTTTGCGTTTTTCTTTGAACCAGCTTCAGTGGTAAACCGCATAGCCAACCAATATGCTCTCTTTTCGGTTACCAGCGACCCCTGTTCTATAATAGACGAACTACCAAACCTGAAAGACGCTTTCCTGCGAATAATAATTCCGTCTGAAATAAAACTTGAAATCCGCGACAAATTAGACTATATTAACATATCCGAGCGGATGATATACCCCGGTCTTGACGGAGTATGCAAATGGATCGCACGCAGGTATGCGCCATTGGGCCCACGTTTCTATATGGAAACTTAAAATATATCCAAAAAAAGGAGGAAGAATCAACATGGACTTTGGAAAAATTATCGGAGATTTGTTTTCGGGCGTATTATATCTCTTCTCCGGAGAAGGTGTGAAAACACTGGTTATGTTTTTAATCGCCGGTACTTTAATTTACCTTGCGATTAAGAAAGAGTATGAGCCCACGCTTCTGCTTCCCATAGGCTTTGGTTGTATACTGGCAAACCTTCCGCCGGTACTTGAAACCATGATGCCTTCGGCTATCGGTACCCCCGACGCTCCGGGTTTTTTGAGGGTGCTCTTTGATGCGGGTATTGCAAACGAATTGTTCCCCGTACTCATATTCATAGGTGTAGGAGCTATGATAGACTTCTCCCCCCTGCTTAAAGACCCCACCATGATTTTCTTCGGTGCCGCAGCACAGTTCGGCATATTTGCAACCTTCCTCACTGCCATAGTGTTGATACCTGTTGTATTACCGGAAACCCGCGGCAACGAGAACCTTATTTTAAAACTCGCATCCGCTATAGGTATTATTGGCGCAGCGGACGGTCCCACTACGCTTTATGTAGCTAACCATTTTAGCCTTAAGGATTATATGGCGCCTATTTCAGTTGCGGCATACAGCTATATGTCGCTGGTACCTGTAATTCAGCCTCCGGTAATTAAAGCGCTTACTACCAAGGAAGAAAGGCTTATCCGCATGAACTACCGTGAGGAGCGTTCCTCAAAAACTTCCCTTATACTTTTCCCCATATTTGTAACGCTGGTTGCGGGAATATTGGTGCCCATGAGCGCCCCGCTTGTAGGTTCGCTTATGTTCGGTAACCTGATTAGGGAATGCGGCGTTCTTGAGCGCCTTAGCAAAACCGCCCAGAACGAGCTTGCAAACCTTGTTACCATACTGCTTGGTATTACCATAGGTTCAACCATGCTGGCAGAAAACTTCCTCCGCTGGGATACTGCTCTTATAATGGGACTGGGTCTATTTGCATTCGTATTTGACACCGCAGGCGGCGTGCTGTTTGCTAAATTAGTTAACCTATTCCGCAAAACGAAGATTAACCCCATGGTAGGTGCGGCAGGTATTTCAGCCTTTCCTATGAGCGCCCGCGTTGTACAGAGGATGGCAACAGCGGAAGATCCCACAAACTTTATTCTAATGCAGTCAATAAGCGCAAACGTGTCAGGACAGCTTGGCTCCATAGTTGCAGGTGGTATGATAATCACCCTTGTTACTATGTTTGTATCATAAGGAGGGTTTAATATGTCATTGATAACAAAAGGTTTAATTATTAGCGGGCTAGGGCTATGCGGCGTATTCCTTGTGCTTGCTCTTTTCTATGTAACTATAAAGCTTATGCAGAATATAGACAGTAATAAAGAAGCTAAAGAAAACAACTAAATCCCCATCCCCGCTTGTAAAGCGGGGTTTTATTTAAAGGCATATATGTTATTCTTATTTGTATTATATATACGTAGCGTATATGCCTTTATTATTTAGTTCTTTTTACTGTAAAGAAAATTGCCATTTATAAAACTGCGAAAAAGCTGTTAACCTTGCACATATAAAAAAAGCTTGTTATAATTAGCCATCAACTCAAAGGAGTGTGGTTAGCCCTTATGGACGACCCTTTAGGTAGTTCCCTGTTCAGTTCTGTTCTACTAATTATGCTGCTCACGCTGCTCAATGCCTTTCTGGCAGGGGCTGAGATGGCGTTCGTATCACTAAATCCTGCTAAAATTAAACAGCTCGCCGATGAGGGCGATAAAAAAGCGCTGAGAGTACAAAAGCTTCTATCAGATAGCGATTCCTTTCTATCTGCCATACAGGTAGGCATTACCTTCGGCGGTTTTTTTAACTCCGCATCGGCATCTCAGGCATTTGTTTCAAAGCTTGCGCCATATTTTGGAAATTCGCATATAGCAGAAACCATTGCTACAATTATTGTTACGCTTATAATATCTTATATTACACTTGTACTAGGCGAACTTTATCCCAAGCAGCTTGCGCTTCAAATACCGGAAAAATACGCCTGTATCGCGTCCGCTTCCATATCTATAATGAAAACTGCATTCATGCCTTTCATAAAGCTGCTCAACGTGTCAACAGGTGTACTTAAAAAGCTAACGCCTATAGACTTCACCCAAAAAGCCGAAAAGCTAACCCGCAGCGAGATGAAGGCGCTGCTAAGCTCCAGCAAAAATGACGGCGCCATAGATATGGACGAATTTAACATGATGCGCGGGGTACTGTCGCTTGATTCGCGCCTTGTAACTGAAATAATGGTGCCAAGGGTTGATGCAGCAATGGTAGATTATCAGGATGGCCATGAAGCTAACCTTGAAAAGCTTATGGAATATAAGCATTCCAGAGTGCCTTTGTATGATGATGATAAGGACAATATTTTAGGCGTATTGCACCTTATGGATATATTAATCAACTGGGAAAAGCTAAGCAATGAGGAGCTTACCCTTAAAGACATAGCCCGCCCCGCGCTTTTTGTACCTGAAACACTTACAACCGATGAGTTGCTTGTTAAATTCCGCGCTGCCCGCACACAGATGGCAATAATAGTTGATGAGTTCGGCGGCGTTGAGGGTCTTGTTACGCTGGATGACCTATTATCCGAAATAGTTGGCGATATAGCAGATGAACACACCGACCTTAACGAGCTTTCCGTGCGCAAATTAAGCGACAAGGAATACATAATGAAAGGCTCAACCCCGCTTAGCGACCTTAACCGCATATTTGATATGCAAATAGATTCTGACGATGCGGATACCATAGCAGGCTACATAATAGCTTCGCTCGGTTATATACCTCCGCCAAGGGGGAAAGAGAGAGTAATGCACAGGAACTACAGCTTTATAGTTATGAGCGCAACACCGGTTAGGATACTAACAGTAAGGATGACTATACTGCCTGAAGAAGAAAAAGAGGAGGAATAATCCCCTTCTACTGTTATTCTTATTATACAATATGCATGCTGTGTTTTATATTGCAAAAAAAGCTCCCAAATAAGGGAGCAATTTTTATTGCATGCGGTTTTTTAGTAAGTAGCTTCAGACCTATGCAGACCTACAGCGTTATAGCCAGCATCGTCAAGCTTTCTTAGCATTACATAGCCGCTCTTTCTTATATGGCAGCTTACGCCTATAAGGTCGCCTACCCAGCCGCTTAGCAGAGGCTCATGCCCGACTATTATACAAGTACCCCCATGCGACAAAGCGCTTATAGCTTCTTTAAGCTCTTTAGTATTGCCAGTGTAAATAGCATCTACCACATCAAAGGCGGAGTCTGCCAACGTTTCTTTAATTATAAGCCCCGTTTGCAGTGCACGCATTGCAGGGCTTGAGAGTATGGTTATTGGCTTTCTAAGCGGTCTTTTTCTAAGCTTTTTTGCAGCCCTTCTAGTTTTTACCCTGCCGGAATCCACAAGCCTTCTTTGCTCATCAGGCGTATTTATTCTATGTGGCTGTGCAGCCCCGTGTCTGAAAAATATTAAATCCATAATTTTCCTCCAAGTTCATTGCAAATGGCTTTGCAGTTTTATACTAACAAATTACCTATTAAAACACAAGTTGGGCGGCTGGTAACGCTCATTTATTACTTTCAATTTATATGCTTTTACACATGGTTTGTGCAGCTTTACACTCTATTTTTTGCATTCTAACTTACAACTAAAACTCCTCTTTAAGAGGCGGGAGTTCTCTTAATACAAGCTTTGAATTATTCTCCTGCGCAAGCCTTATGGACCATTCGTTTTGAAATAGCAGCACCGGGTTATCTTCCTTATCTACAGCTCTTGCGGATGTGCTTGTAAGCTGCAAGTCTGCAATGTCCTGCTCACTATCTTCAACCCAGCGTATAAACCTCCAAGGCATGTTTTCAAGAACTAAGTCTACATTGTATTCACTTTTAAGCCTGTATGTAAGTACATCAAACTGAAGTACGCCTACTACACCGCATAGCGTTTCCTCAAAGCCGATTTCGTTTCTAAAGAACACCTGTATTGCGCCCTCTTCGCTAAGCTGTTCCATGCCCTTTATGAACTGCTTGCGTTTCATAGAATCAAATGGGCGCACTCTTGCGAAGAACTCAGGAGCAAATACGGGTATAGGCGGAAAATCAAACCTATCCTTACCTTCTATAAGGGTATCGCCAAGCAGGTATATACCCGGGTCAAACAGACCTATAATATCCCCCGGATAGGCGGTTTCTACGATCTCCCTCTCATCTGCCATAAACTGCTGCGGAGCTTTAAGCTGTATTTGTTTATCAAGGCGCATATGCCAAACCTGCATGTCCTTTTTGAACGTGCCGCTAACTACGCGCATAAAGGCAAGCCTGTCCCTATGTGCAGGGTTCATATTAGCTTGTATTTTAAATATGAAACCCGAAAACTCTTCCTTAAGCGGGCTTATATCCCCGGCACTTGACGAGCGGTGTGACGGCGGGCTTGTAAGAGATAGGAAGCTATCTAAGAACGCCTCAACGCCAAAATTTGTTATCGCAGAACCAAAATACATGGGGGTGAGCCTGCCATGTCTTACTTCGTTTATGTCAAAGGGATGACCCGCTATGTCTAGCAGCTCTATTTCATCCTTAAGACGCTTAATATAATGGCTTTCAAGCATACCACCAAGCGCTTGACTTTTAAGGTCTATCTCCATTTTCTGCGCTTTTGATGCCCCGTGGTCTTTTGAAAAATATAGCTGCACCATACCGCTTTTTCTGTGGTAAATGCCCTTAAAATCTCCATCTACACCTATGGGCCAGTTTATAGCACAGGCTTTTATACCGAGCACTTCCTCAAGCTCATCCATAAGCTCAAAAGGGTCTTTAGATGCTCTATCCATCTTGTTTACAAAAGTAAATATAGGTATACCCCGCATTGCGCACACCTTGAAAAGCTTAATAGTCTGCGCTTCAACGCCCCTTGAGCCGTCTATAAGCATTACAGCAGCATCCGCCGCCACTAGCACGCGGTATGTATCCTCAGAAAAGTCCTGATGCCCAGGGGTATCGAGTATATTTATATGATAGCCCAAATAGTCAAACTGCATGGCGGAAGAGGTAACAGAAATTCCGCGTTGTTTTTCAATCTCCATCCAATCGGAAGTGGCGTGTTTTTGCGCTTTCCTCGCCTTAACGCTGCCCGCTTCTCTTATAGCTCCGCCGTATAGCAAAAGCTTTTCGGTTAGTGTGGTCTTACCTGCGTCGGGGTGGCTTATTATTGCGAACACACGCCGCCTTTCAACTTCTTTTTGTAATGTATCCATAAGGCTCCTTATTAATTATTGTGGAACTACAAAATCAATTTTTTGCGGCACTATGCTGATTGTACCGCTGCTAATATCCATACTCTCCCCATCAAGGGTGATATGCCAGCCCTCCGGTGCAGAAAAACTAAGGCTTTCAACCTGCCTATAGCTCAGGTAAGCTGATAAGGCTTTATCTGTAAGATAGCTGCCATCCTCATATTTTTTTAGCAGTGAAAGCAGTTTGTACCTAGGTATTGGCTTTACAAGACATAGATCTATAAGCCCGTCATCAACCTTACTGAAAGGAGCGCAGCGAAACTGACCGCCTATATATTGACCGCACATAGCAGTGCATAAAAGCATCCTTCCGCCCGGGTTAAGTTTCTCATCGCTTGCCGATACATAGCACTCGTTATTAACCGCATTAATAAGCGCATAAAGCACGCCCGTAATGTACGCATTCCTTCCGCCTATTACAGGCATACGCTTCACCTTTTGCATAAACTTAGCAGCTACAGAATCAAAACCGAAGTTTATTTCATTTATCGCATACCTATTGTTTACACAGAGTATATCAACTGTTTTTATTTCACCTGCAAGCTGCTTGTCTAAGCTCAAAAACTCATCAGCTGAACTATAGTACTTTATATAGTCATTCCCGCTTCCGCAGGGCCATGCGGCAAGCTGTACTCCCTCAAAATCCGCCATGCCGTTTAATACCTCGTTTAAGGTACCATCGCCCCCGCAAGCCCAGAAACGTTTTTTGCCAAGTTCATTTTCGCATATACGTCTTACATAGTCGGTTGCGTCATGCGGCTTTGTGGTTACATATATTGTTGCTTCATCACCCAGCTTTTCTTTTACTATGGCGGATATATCTTCCCTGCTATCCTGCCTACCGGCTGCAGGATTAATAACAAAATAGTGTCGCAATTTATCTCCTAATCCTTAAGCATACGTGCGCTATATCTTTCAGTATAGAGTACTCCCATAGGGTTATTGGCAAGCACCCTATCCTTAACCGCCATAACAACGACAAAGGCATCTGAATATTTATTGAAAAGCGCATCATGCCCAACACACAGCCCAAGCGATACATTTAGCGGCGTTCCCTGTTTGTTAAGATATAGTGCTTGACCAACAGGATTACAGCTCATTTCAACAGTACCGGGACGCACCTTTTCACCGTCCGTTATGCCAAAGGCTTCCTTTTGGGTAGCTCCCATCTTACACATGACGGATACTACTTCTATGCCATAGTACTCTTTCATTATTTTACAGAATGTTTGCGCTTCTTTTTTAAGCCCCGTACAAAAGCCAAGACCTATCCTTGTATAGCCCAGTTTTTTACAAAATTCTGCAATCTCCCTTATCCTAGGCCATCTGCCATAACCCTCAGCTTCAATCTGTGCAGCGGCTTTAAAGAACTTTGCGTTTTCTTCTTGCTGTAATATCTCATTAGCTTCTTTTACTAGCTCCTCAGACTGCATAGGGCAATATTTAGGAATTATACCTTCTGTTTTTTTGCAACGCTCATTGGCGCATGAATCGCAATGCATATACACTTCTCCTTATAATGAAATACGTTCTTTGTCTTTTAACTTGATTTTATCTCCAAATAGAAAAAGATTAATAGGTTCACCATCCAGCAGTCTTAGTGTTACATGCTTTTTGGTCATCTTAACTGAAACAAGCCTCTCTTGGAAATACAAGCTAAATGAATAGCCATCCCACTTAGGCGGAAGCTGCGGGTTTAAATACAACCCCTCTTCTTTTATGCGAAGTCCGGCAAAGCCCTGCACTATGCAATTGTAGAGCCCACCCATATTAGCGGTATGTATACCATCTCTAGTATTGTCGTGGGTGTCCTCAAGGTCTATAAGGGCGGAGCTTTCCATATATGAAAGCGCCTTTTTCATATCCCCTATTTTTGAGGCTAACACGCTGTGAGCACAGCTGGAGAGTGAAGAATCATGCGTGGTAATTTCCTCATAGTAGAGGAAGCTTTTTTCCATAGTTTTTTTATCAGTATAATCTTCAAACATGCTATGCGCAAGAACCACATCTGCCTGTTTGCATACTTGATGCCTGTAAAGCCACAGAGGGTGATAGTTAAGCAACAGAGGAAATTTATCCTCAGGTATGGAGCTTAAATCAATCTTCGCCTTAGAAAGGAAACTATCATCCTGCGGGGTTATTCCCAGCTTTTCATCATACCCGAGGTACATCTTTTCCGATGCCTTTTTAAACGATTTTAGTTCTTTGTCGCTTATTTTTAGCGTTTTTATAATATCCTTATCCGAATCCTTTTCAGATAATATTTCCATTATCTTATACGCCCAGTACAGATTTTCCTTTGCAACACAGTTAGTATAATAGTTGTTATCCACTATGCAGGTGTACTCATCAGGACCTGTAACGCTGTCTATATAGAAATTGCCGTCCTTTTCATGGCTGACATCCATCCATAACCTAGCAGTTTCTATAAGTACCTCAGCGCCATATTTCTGCATAAACTCAATATCGCCCGTTGCAAGATAATACTGCACAAACGCATGGGAAACATCGCCTGTTAAATGGTACTGCGCGCTGCCCGATGGATAGTATGCACTACATTCGCTACCTGTTATTGAGCGCCATGCGTAAAGCGCGCCGCTGTCATGCCCCATTATGCGGGCATGTTCCCTTGCCTTTGGCAGTATGTTGTAGCGGTACATAAGCAGCTCTTTAGCAATTTCAGGGTTTGTAAGCAGGAAGAAGGGAAATATATATATCTCCGTATCCCAAAAATAATGCCCTTCATAACCTTCGCCAGATAGACCCTTTGCACATACGCTGCTTATGCCGTCCCGCCCTGCTGAGCACAAAAGGCTGTACAAGCCATAATCCATACTGCGTTGAAGCTTTTTACCTTCTACAATTACCCTGCTTGTATCCCAAAACTTTTCAAGATACTTCTGCTGCTTGTTCATAAAGCAGTCAATAGGATGCAAGAATGCTTCCTTTACAATTTCAAGGGATTTTTCCTTGGGATTATCATTACACCTAGAATCAACAAATACGCAGTATTTACATATAAATACCGCCTTATCCTGTTTAGCAGAAGCGGTAAAAACGGTTGTAAGTACATTACCTTCTTTTTTGTATTCCACATCAAAAGCTTTTGAATATCTATGCTTTACTGCGCAGGAAAGCTGTAGCTTCGAGCGTTTTGTTGAAGACAGCATTAGGGAAATACCATCGTCCACAAAGTCCGCCTCATCTACCACAAGATAGCTTTGCGTTTCGCCAGCGAGCCTAGGATCATCAGCAGATGCAAAGTTTTCGACATCGCCAACAACACTAGATTTTATAGTTACTTCGCCGGAAAAATTAACGGGTACTACTTTATAGTTCAATATAAACAGATGCTTTTGCACAAGAGATGCCATGCGGCATACGCATATATATACTTCCTTCCCCGAAGGAGAGCGCCATAATATACGTTTTTCCTGATACCCCCTGTCCATAAAAAGCTCATGCTCATATTTAAGTATTTTTCCGCTTGAAAGCGAATATTCTTCATCTCCTATAAAAAGCTTTACCCCCTGAACATCAGTAATATTTACCGTTGTCTGCGCGGTTTCCGGAAAACCGTAAAGCTTTTCGCCATAGGATATATCCTTAATATCATAAAAACCGTTTATATAGCCCCCTAGTACACTAAATACGTCATCGCCCACTCCCTCTTCAGAGCAGGAACGTATTCCTAGATATCCGTTTGCGGTATGGAAAATGCTCTCCTCCCAGCCGTTTTTTGAAGGCAAATATTCTTTAACTAAAATACTTCTCATTATCCGTCCCTCCAGTCTTTAATTGCCATCACGAATATTGATAGTATTATTGTACACGATAAATGCAGGATTTTGCAATGAGAGAAACATTTAAAAAGGAAATCCTATACTCTCCTTGCGCTAAACTGAAACTAGTGATAAAATGGCTTCCGAGCTTAAAGCTCTTGCGCTTCCGTAGCTCAGGGGATAGAGCACTCGCCTCCTAAGCGAGGGGTCGTGCGTTCGAATCGCACCGGGAGTACCATATAACCGCTTATGCGGTATTTTTTTAGGAGGGTTTATGCGTTTTGTAAATACAGGGCTTTCATTTGAAAAGATAAATGCCTTTTACGATAAGATGATAGAATATTTAAACTATGCCGAATATTCCCCCGGCTGGAAAAAAGGCATATACCCGGACGAAGAAATGATAAGAAAAGCTATCGACACTGAGTGTATGCATGTTGCTATGGATGGGGATACAATACTTGCGGTAGCAATACTTGATGGCAATTATAACAAGGAANATAAAGACGTTGAATGGAAAAGTGGCGCTAAGCTTGATGAATGCCTTATGCTGCATGCACTTGGCGTAAATCCTGAATATTTAAAGCATGGCATAGGTTCAAAAATGCTAACACATTTAGAAAACCACGCAAAAAAACTAGGCTACAAGGCTATACGCCTTGATGTACTCCGCGGAAACCTGCCAGCTGAAAGGTTTTACCCTTCAATCGGCTATGATTTTATAGATACAATTGAAATTTACTATGCAGATACGGGTCTTACATACTACCACCTTTATGAAAAGACACTATAACATAAAATTTTCACCGCTGTAAACATTACAAACAGCGGTTTTTAATTGAATTTCTCTGTTTTCTTGCTATTTTTTCAATTTCGTTTTATAATCTCTACGGCTTAATCCTTGGTCTGTGGTTGAAAACCGATGCCAGTCGCAGGCGAAACGGTCCACGTAAGCGGAGATAGATTCCGTGAGCATGGTGCGATCTAGGTGTAAGACCTGCCGAGCAATCGAGAGGAAGGCGTGGAGCAACACTCTGCTAATTCCCAGCAGGCGAGTGTGGGGGCAAAGACCAGTGTCAGCAAGGAATTTTGCCATTATACCATTAGGGGGTTAATAAAGACCATGTATCAAGACAAGACGCTTGTTTGCAAAGACTGTGGACAGGAATTTGTGTTCACCGCAGGCGAGCAGGAATTCTACGAGGAAAAAGGCTTTCAAAATGAGCCTTTACGTTGCAAGACATGCCGCCAAAACAACAAGCGCGCACGCAACGCCAGGCGTGAAATGCACGATGTAATTTGCGCCGAATGTGGTAAGGAAACTCAAGTACCTTTCCTGCCTAAGGATGATCGCCCGGTATACTGCAGCGAATGTTTCGCAGCAATACAGGAAGCCCAAAGGCAATAAACGGCGAAAATTCCAAAAACCACAGCAATGTGGTTTTTTTGTGCTTATATTGTTAATATTTTCTTGCAGAGCGATTAATATGCTATAATATATAGGGGTTTTTGGCAAACCAAGGAGGCGGAGCTATGGAAACAGCAATATCAACTGAAAACCTTACAAAACGCTACGGCAGAGCTAGAGGCATAGAAAACGTAAGCCTTGAAGTTCTCCCCGGGCAGATATTCGGTTTTATAGGTCCTAACGGGGCGGGCAAATCCACATTTATTAGGACGCTTCTTGGGCTTATTAGACCTAGCTCCGGCCATGTAAGCGTGCTTGGAAATACCATTCCCTTAAAAAGTCGCAGCGTACTTAAACAAATAGGTTATATGCCTTCCGAAGCTTCTTACTACAGAGGTATGCGGGCGCTTGATGTGTTCCGCATGTCTTCACACCTTCGCAGAAAGGACTGCGAGAGGGAAAGCTGGGTACTGAGCGACAGGCTAGGGCTTGACCCAACAAGACCGGTAGCAGATTTATCTTTCGGCAACCAAAAAAAAGTAGCAATAGTTGCCGCAATGCAGCACAAGCCAAAGCTACTTATACTTGATGAACCCACAAGTGGGCTTGACCCTCTTGTTCAAAGGGCGTTTTGGGATATACTTCATGAGCGCAACCGCCAAGGAGCGACTATATTTATATCATCGCATGTATTAAGCGAGGTACAGCAGCATTGTAGCCACGCCGCCATAATTAGAGATGGGCGCATACTGGTGAGCGACAGCGTGTCAAGGCTCGGCGAAAATACCGCAAGGCGCATCACGCTAAGAGGCATAAATGAACTCACGCAGGATATAATAAATTTCTCTGGCGTATTAAAGGTAGATATACACTCAAGCGAAAGCAGCATACTATATCAGGGCGATATGCATGACTTGATTGCAAGAATTAACCAGCTTCCTTATAGCGATATAATTATAACTGAACCCAGCCTTGAGGAGATATTTCTCCACGTATATGAAAGAGGGCAATAAAATGACTATATTTTTTCATGAATTAAAACAAGGTAAAAAAGCAGGCTTAATCACCAGTTTTTCAAGCTGCATATTGCTAATACTTATAATGAGCGTGCAACCAAAGGTACAAAATCAAATGAAAATGGTAGAAAAGCTTATTGCAGGTCTTGGACCTTTAGCGCAGGCTTTTGCCATGGATAAGCTGGATATGGGTGAACTTCTAAATTTTTACTCGCTCGAGGCAGGAAACGTATTGCTGCTGATTGGTTGTTCATTTTCCTGTGTGATGGGTATATCCATGCTATCAAAAGAGGAAGGCAGGCATACTTCGGAGTTCTTATTCCCCCATCCTATAAACCGGCTTTCCGTTATAATTCAAAAATGGCTTGCTCTTATTATACAGTTGGTAGTATTTATCATAATAAATACGGCAGGCACATATATTAGTTTTGTTATGCTAAATCAGCCTTGGGATATGATGCTGTTTATAAAAATACAGCTTTCACTTCTCATACTTTTCGTGTGTGTAGGCAGCATTTGTTTTTCTATATCCGCATTCATTTCTCACGAGGCAACAGGCGTTGGCGTAGGCATAGCGCTTACACTGTACGTGCTTAATCTGCTTATAAACCTTGATGTTGGGAAAGATATTTTCAAGTACATTACGCCTATATATTTTACTGAACCCGCAAAGATAGTAACAAAAGGTACTTTGGATACATATTTTGCTAAATACTATGGGCTTATTACAATAGCATCGCTGCTTTTAGGAACACTTCGCTATGCCATTAAAGACTTGCGAATATAATATGCTTAATATTGCCTGTGTTTCGCCTAACGGCAAGCCTGCTGCTGTTGAATATAACACTAAGCAGATAATAAACGGCATAATGCGCTTTAACGAAGCTGATATAATAGTATTCCCTAGGCTTTGCATATCTTCCGCTTCCTGCGGGCATATGTACAGACAGCCTGCGCTTATTAACGCCTGTGAAAAGGCTGCGCATATTATTGCAAAGCAGGTAAAAAATCAATACGTAATAGTAGGTATGCCTATAATGCTTGATTGCGATAGCCTTCTTGATGTTGCAGCAATTATGCATGAAGGTAAAATATTAGACTTGGTTCCGCTTGAAAATAGCGCTTATCCCTTTGATGATTTTTTAGAAGAAACCCTATGGCAAAGCATAACAGTAAGCAAAAAAATTAATAAATTACCTGACGGAAGAACATTTTCAGTTGGGAATAGTTATAATAAGACGAATATTATACTTCTGCCTTCAAGCAAAGCATACATTGCAGGTGATTATGTTAATATACAAAACGATATGGTCAATTTGTCAAAAGATAAAATTGTTGCACTTGCGCAGGCAGGCAAAGCGGAAAGCAGCACATATACTGTACATGCGGGCATTTGCGTTGTTGCAAAAAATGGCAATCTGCTAGGCTTCTCAAAACCCTTTGCTGATGATGCATACTGTTATGTTAGTAGCAATAACAAGGCTATTTTAGCCAAAGAACATGAGCATTATTCAAACCCAAAAGTTCCCTTTTTAACTGGTGATAGACATCAGCAACTTTTTGATTGTATTGAAATACCTGCACAAGGTCTTGCAACGCGTATGCGAAACACCGGTATAAAAAACTCGGTGCTAGGTCTTTCCGGGGGGCTTGACAGCAGCATGGCGCTTTTGATTATGGTAAGAACGCTTAAAATACTAAATTTGCCTAATTCTAGCGCCCATGTATATATGCTAAAAGGTGAAGGCACAAGCAAAAGAACACTAACAAACGCTAGAGAACTATGCTCAGCGCTTGATATAAACCTAAACGAGCTGTCCATAGTAGAGGATATAAATAATCACCTTAGTACAATCAAGTACAATAAAAAGGATGTAGTGTTTGAAAATGCTCAAGCTAGGGAACGCACTCAAATATTGCTTGATATATCTAATAAAGTTGGCGGGTTAATGGTAGGTCCCAGCGACATGAGCGAAATAGCGCTTGGCTTTACCACATTCGGCGGAGACCATATGAGCATGTACGGAGTTAACGCAGGCATACCTAAAACACTTATAAGACTTGCAGTTGAATATAAAGCAGAAGCTTCAGACACTGAATTAAAAAATGTACTTAAAAATATACTAAACACTCCCATAAGCCCTGAACTTATGCCCGAACAGCAATATACAGAAGAAATATTGGGACCGTATATATTAAATGATTTTTTCTTATACCATCATTTAGATGAAAAAGAACCGCTTGATATATTAAGCTTGGCAAACACTGCTTTTTGCTATGAGTATGATAAAAAATATATTTCCACAATGCTAAATACCTTTTACAAAAGGTTTTTCGCAGCCCAATTTAAGCGCAACTGTATTCCCGACAGCCCAAAAGTGTTTAAATTCAGCCTATCCCCTATGTATAGTTATATTGCACCATCTGATATGTCATCAATATCTTGGACTGATGCGCTTAAAGATGTGCGAAATTTATAATTAATTACACCACAAAAAGCCCTAAAATAGGGCTATAAAATGATTTAAAAGATTAGTAATTACTTACTCGTTTGCAACCTCAATTTTATCGCTTTCTTGAAAAGGAGCTAAAGTTGAAATCATCTTTACCGGCTTATCATAATTATTAATTACATAATGAACCTCATTGGGTTCTATATGGATAAATTGTCCTTGCTTCATATGGTACTTAACACCATCGACCACTATGTCAACTTCGCCCTCTATTATGTAGAAATTTTCTTCCATAATCTCGTGATAATGCGCAGCAAAGTCTTCACCAGGATTAAAGCGAACTATAGCAAAATTTGAACGTGGTCCTTTCATAAGGTATTTGGGTCCACTGTCTCCAAACCTGTATTCGCGCTCGTTCTCATGTAATGTAAACATAGTATCCTCCTAAAATTAATTTTAATACTAACTAAGACCGGGGGCTTTCCACATATGGTTTAGCAGCCCTTGATCACTAATTTTTAATTGTTGTGCGTATACATCCCGCCACTTTGAATATAAATCCATATACACTCTATGGTTATCAATATTTGGTGTGAAAGTATTCTCCCATTTTACAAGCTCTTTACTCGCCTGTGAAATGCTCGGGTATATGCCCACACCATAACCAGCTAGGATGCTGCAGCCAAGTGCTGTTGCTTCTTTAACCACAGGTACTTTAACAGGCACGCCTAGTACGTCTGCCAGAATTTGGCACCATAAATCGCTTTTTGATGCTCCACCTGCAAATACAACTGTTTCAGGCTGCTTACCTATCGCTTCCTTTACTAGCTGTACATGACCATATGCTACTAACGCCGTGTTTTCCATTATAGCTCTATAGAACGTGTACTTATTGAACTTGTCAGGCTCAAAATCAAAATTCATAAAAGCAGGTGATGCATGACGCCAGTTTATGAAATTCATCACATCGCTAAATGTACACAACATTCCATAGGAACCCGCAGGTATTTTAGACGCTTTTTCATTCATAATGTCATAAGCATCAACACCCTTTTCTTTAGCAATTTCTTTTTCATGCTGACAAAAAGCATCTCTGAACCAACGCATTACCATGCCGGGCTTGAATGCTAACGCTTCATATTGCCACATGCCGGGAACGGCATGGCAGTTCACCCTAACACGGCACTTATCATCAGTTTTTCCCTCAGAGGTATTATATTCATATTGCCAAAAGCTACCTCCGAATATAGCAGCCTGGTTGTTATCCACAACCCCAACTCCTATAGAACCCAGCTGAGCATCTCCACCGCCCACCACAACCGGCGTACCTGCAGCTAAACCCGTTTCGTTTGCTGCTTTTTCAGATATATGCGCAATTAATGTACCGCATTCAACCGTGTTAGTAAAAATGTCATCCTTAATGCCGCAGCGCAGTGCAATTGAGGGATCCCAATCGCGTGTTTTAAGGTTGAATATCCCCGTTGTTGAGCCGTTGCTAGGTTCAGTCGCCATAACATCTGTAAGCTTGTAAATAAGCCAGTCGTTTATCATTGAAACATGTGCTGTTTCACGATAGATTTCCGGCTCTTTGTTCTTCACCCAGAGAAGACGCGGCAAGGCACCAAGTGCATAAGTTTCCCCTGAAATCTTGTATATTTCTCTTTCCATATCAGGATTAATGTTTATTAGCTCGCCTACCTCATCATTACTCCTAGCGTCCACATTTGCACAAGCCCATATTTCCTTACCTTCGGAATTATAAAGCACAATCCCCTCACGCATACATGTAGTACTGACAGCCGCAATTTCTTCAGGGGAAATACCACATTCCTCAACAAGCCCCAAAGTACACTCACAAGTAAGAGCCCAGTTTTTCACCCAATCAAAATCCATACTGCCGGGGTAACGCGGGTCTTGCGGATGATCCCATTCATGCTGAACACACGCTATTTGATTTCCATTAAAATCAAACAGAACTGCACGTATGCTGCCCGTACCCGCATCCAAAGCTAACAGATATTTCTTCATTGCATTGCCTCCTCTTCTTTATTATTAACCATTTCTATCAAACCCTTTGCGGTTATTTCGTCCGTTATCAGAATATCAAAATACCCACCGTATAGGGCAGAATAAATAGCTTGTACCTTGTTTTTGCCGCCAGCAACAGCTATTACATTATTTAAATTTTTAAGAGTATCAAGTGTAGTTGCAATCAATCTTTCTTCAATAGTATTTTCTACAAGCTTGCCTTCCTCGTCAATAAAATGACAGAGAATATCGCCTACCGCACCTTTCATCCTTAAATAGTTAAAATCATTTAAGCCTAATATTCCGGATTTTATTATGGTTGCAGAACTGCTCATAGCGCCTATACCGACTACGCTAACCGAAGACAGACTAATCATTCGTGAAATATTAATAAATTCAGACTCGTTATGCATCGCCTGAGCCATTTCTTTAGAGGCACACAAAAGCGGAAGAGGCAATAAGTGAAGCTTCGCATTGAATATACCGCTTTTAGTATCAGGCAGATAATAATTTACACCACCAGTTAAAGATACACATGAAATAGGTTTCTGCGCCATAGTAGCTAGGTGATTGAGTACCTTGCTTGGTGTATCGCCATAACCTATATTAATCATATCCATGTTTTGAAACATATCATTTATATAGATAGCAGCTGCCTGCGCTATACTCGTGTTTAAATCATTTTCATCAGGAACCTCAGGTATAATAAAAGCATCCTTTAAATTGAAAGCTTGCAATAGCTGTTTATGTAAGTTGACACGCAATTCGCTGTCACGCCTTAAAACAAAACGCACTATACCCGTCTTACGCGCCTTATTTAACAGTTTTATGACGCGCGTACGATTAACGTTTAGGAGATTTGCAATTTCGTTTTGTGTAAGGTCTTCAAAATAATAATACCATACCACTTTCTCCATCATTATGCGTTCTAATTCGACAGCCTCTAACATAAATCCTCCAAGCAACAAATGTTGCAAAATAAAACAATTGTTGAAACTAGTACTATTCTATCATCAACAGAAAATTGTGTCAATAACAAATTACCCTAAATTAAAAGCATATTTAGGGAATAAATTGCAACTTTATAACATCCCCCTAACTTATGTCATCAATTTTGCAAAATAAAATGTTTTCCCCTATTGACAAATGTTCGAACTCAGGTTATACTCTTAACAACTTATTCGATACTATCCTATGATGATTATTTTGGGGGAGAACGATGGTAATTTCTAATCCGGCTCATTCGGAAAAGCCTACAGTTTCTGCAAGAAGCATACATAAGTCCTTTGGCTCAAATGAAGTGCTAAAAGGAATTGATATCGACCTTTACCCGGGCGAGGTATTGGCACTGGTTGGTGGTAATGGAGCAGGTAAAAGTACTCTGATGAAAATATTAATGGGCATTTACCAAGCTGATTCCGGAAGATTGTTTGTAGACGGCGTTGAAACCAAGATTAACAAACCCTCAATAGCACTTGCTAATGGCATTTATCTTGTACCGCAAGAGCCCATGCTGTTCCCCAACATGTCAGTTGAAGAAAACATTATCATAGGCTTTAATGAAAATAAAGCCGAATTAAGAAATAGATTAAAAGATACAATTCAAACTCTCGGGTGGGAGCTTGACTTAAAGCGTAAAGCTCTTACATTATCCATAGCGGAGCAACAGTTGGTGGAAATCTTGCGTGGGCTTATGCGTAAATCCAAACTGCTGATATTTGATGAACCCACCAGCTCCTTAACCTTTAACGAGGTTGAAGCGTTATTTACGATGATTAATCTATTAAGACAGCAAGGCTTAAGTATAATATATATCACCCATAGATTAAATGAAGTTTTTCAGATAGCTGACAGAGTAGTTATTATGTCTGACGGACTAATAACCTTAAACGCACCGGTAGAAGAAGTAAACCATGAAATCTTGGTGCGCGGACTGCTTCCGACAAATATTGAATACCAGGAAAATAAAATATGTTCCATAGATATTAACCGTGAATGTAAACCCATCTTTGAAGTTAATCAGCTTACCGGCTACGGGTTTTCAAATATCAGCTTCAAAGTGTATCCCGGAGAAATTTTAGGTATTGCCGGAATAGTCGGCGCCGGCAGAACTGAACTTGTAACCAGTATATTCGGTAAAGATGACATCATAAATGGCAAGGTAATTCTTGATGGTGAAGATATAACAGGTCTTAGTACACACGAAGTTATGTCAAAAGGTTTAAGCTATGTTCCGGAGGACAGATTCCTAAACGGAATGTTCAGGATAAGTTCTGTCGCGGAAAACACTACTGCCTCCTCTGTTGATTCTTTAGGACATATAGCGCTCAACAAAAAACGCGAAAAGGAAATCACAAATTACTTTATTGATACATTCCGTACCAGAGTTACCGGCTGCGAACAGGAAATGGGCTCATTGTCCGGTGGTAACCAACAGAAAGTAGTAATCGGAAGATCAATCGCCACAAAACCAAAATTACTAATACTAGATGAACCCACCCGCGGTATAGATGCAGCTGCCAGAGCTGATGTCTATGCAATAATAAACAAACTAAGGCAGGATGGTATGGCAATTCTAATTATTTCCTCTGATATGGAAGAAATTGTAGAGCTGAGTGACAGGGTTCTCACCATGTATTCCGGTCAGATTGTTGCAGAGTTCAACCGCGAGGACGTGAACCACGATTCTCTTATGGCTGCCGCCTTTGGTATTGTAGGAGGTAAGGTCTGATGAATGTTGCAAACAACGGAAAGCAAAGCAAACTCAAGCGTACCCTTAATAAACTTCTACACGCACGTGAGCTTACATCTATTATTTTTCTTGTTCTCATGTTTGCTGTAGTAGGTATAATTAACTCCAACTTTCTAAGCGTTAGCAATCTTACACTATCATTAAACTCAAGCGTTGTTTATACAATTGTTGCCATAGGCATTGCTTTGGTAATTATAACCGGCGAAATCGACGTGTCTGTCGGCGCTACACTTGGTATGGCTGCGTCAATTAGTGCAACTATGGTACGTGATGGTTCGCCTACATGGCTGGCTTTTAGCGCTGCTATACTGGTGGGTGCGCTTATCGGGTTGATTAATGGTATTGGCGTATCTATATTAAAGGTTCCCTCAATAATAATGACCTTGGGTGTAAACAGTATAGTAAGAGGTCTTATTTATGTATATACCGACGGTAAATGGGTAGAAAACCTCCCTTTCGATTTTAAGACAATTTCACAAAGCAAATTACCGGGAACCGGCATAACACTCATTTATTTTTCCGTGATTGTAATCGCAATTATTGTTCATTTATTTTTAAATCGAACACAGCGCGGCAAATATTTTGCAGCAGTAGGCGACAACGAAGGCGGCGCAACACTGCTAGGCATTCCTGTTAATGCAACTAGACTTTCTGCATATGTAATCTGCGGAGTGTTTAGTGCAATTGGCGGTGTTTTATATGCCAGCCGTGTTGGGTTTGTAACACCTATCTCAGGTAACGGCTATGAAATGAAGGTTATCGCAGCTTGCGTTCTTGGCGGGGTGAGCATGGCAGGCGGAGTTGGCACCGTAATAGGCGCTTCAATTGGCTCATTAATTATGGCATCAATAAGCCGAGTGTTGGTGTTCATTGGTCTGTCCTCCGATTATGATAATACAATTACAGGTTGTCTTCTAATAATCATTGTTGTCTTTGATGCTGTAATGCAAAGGCGCAATGCCGTTACAGCACGCCATGAACGTCTACGCGCAAGAACTGGCAATGTAAACCTTGGAGGTATAAAATGAAAAGAAATATTAAGAAACTAATATTTCGTTGGGAATTTGCCTTAGCCCTTATCCTCTTACTTGAAATCATCGTATTTGGCAGGCTTAACCCGAGATTTTTAAAACCAAGGGTACTATTTGGCAGTATTAATGATTTTGTTTCTATATGTATAATCTCACTATTTGTAACCTTTGTGCTTATAACAGGTGGTATGGATATACAAGCCGGTTCTATAGTTGGGCTGACTTCCATATCTATCGGGGTTCTATGGAACGATTTTGGCGTAAATATTTGGGTAGCATGTATCCTTGGTTTACTCATAGGCGCATTAAGCGGAGCCTTTAGCGGGTTCTTAATCGCCTTCACCGATGTTCAGCCCATGGTAGTTACTCTAGGCGGCTCATTCCTGTACTCCGGTCTTGCAATGGTGGTTTCCAACTTATCTGAGGTGGAGGCTTATAAAGGAATAAGCGGTTTCCCTCAGGCATTCCTTGCAATCACCAAAGGCAGAATAAACGGAATTATACCTTTCCAGTTTTTGATGTTTGTTGCGCTCTCATTTCTCGCGTACTTTCTATTACACCGCACTAAATATGGCAGAAAAATATTCCTGTGCGGGGTAAATAGAAAAGCCGCAGAATACTGCGGTATACACACGAGAAAGGTCGTTATGAGTACATATATGCTTTCCGGGATGAGCGCCGCTCTTGCGGGAATAATACTAACAAGTTATTTAGGCACCGCTAAAACAGATTTAGGCAAAGAATTAACAATGCCTATAATTACAGCAGTAGTGCTTGGCGGAACCAGCAATCTTGGCGGCAAAGGCACAATACTTGGCACCGCACTAGCATCTTTGGTAATAGGCATACTGCGCTTTGGGCTATCAATGTCGGGAGTAAACACACAATACCTAGACATCCCCGTTGGTGCACTGCTTATAGTTTCAGTTGCTATCAGATCGGTAAGTTCGAACGATAGATTAGTTTCCTTTATTAAACACAGGTTTAAAAGAAGTTATCAAAAAACCTAACCGCTTAAAATGCTCCCTGCGCATTTGTAAATGCGTAAATATAAAAAAACAGGAGGATAATATGAAAAAATTTCTAACAACTCTACTCGCATTAGTCATGCTTATGACTCTTGCAGCACCATCCTTAGCTCAGGATATCACAGTCGTATTCGTACCTAAGCTTACAGGCAATGCTTTCTTTGAATCAGCCAACGTAGGCGCACAAGAATTCGCCAAAGATTGGGGCTTTACCGTAAAGTACGATGGCAGCCCCGAAGCATCGGTTGCAAATCAGGTAACGGTTATCAATAATGCGATTAACCAGGGAATGGACGCACTATGCGTATCTTCTGTTGACGCAACAGGCTTGGATGATGTAATGCGTGAAGCGATGGCAGCTGGTCTGGTAGTTACTACTTGGGACTCAGACGTTTCTGGCGATGCCCGCTCTATAATGGTTTCACAGGGAACACCTGAGCAACTAGGCAAAATGCTGGTTGATATGCTTGCAGAATCACTCACAAACCGCGGCAAAAACGTCAAGGAAGATGAAATCAAATATTGCTGGCACTATTCACAGGCAACCGTTGCTGACCAAAACTCTTGGCATGTAGCAGGTGAAGCATACATAGCAGAGAACTATCCCAACTGGGTAAATGTTGCACCTGACAATTATTACTCCGAACAAGATGCTGAAAAAGCAATAACTGTTGGTGAAGCAGTACTCTCAGCCCATCCCGACCTAGACGGCGTAATCTGCAACGACTCTACTGCTCTTCCCGGTCAGGCACAGGCAGCACAAAACCTTGGCAAAACCAAGGAAGATATCTCCATCACCGGATTTGCAGCTCCAAACTCAATGAAGGATTATTGCCGTGCAGGCGTTCTTGAGCGCTGGGGTCTGTGGGATTGCCAAATCCAAGGCGCACTCGGCTGCTACATGGCATATTATCTGGCTAGCGGCAATGAAGTTAAAGTTGGCGACGTTATTGATGTTCCTGGCATAGGCGAGGTTGAAGTACATCCCAATACCGTACTTGATGCCAATGCTTACACTGCTGATGACAGCGGAGTAGTGCTCCTTCCCGAGCGTACAGTATTTACAATCGACAATATGGACAACTACGATTTCTAATTTCAAAACACCAATGGGCAGAGGGATATTTCCTCTGCCCACTTTTAAAGATTAAAGGAGGAAAAAATGGCAGATTTAGACGGAAAAAAGGTAGCGAAAGATTACGCAGTGGATATTCCATTTGCAAATCAAGGAAGTTTTCATGTAAAGGGCGCAAACGATCTTGACTGGGGTATGAAAAAACATCTCTCAAATATTTTCAACCCTGATAGCGGAAATACTGTAATGTTCGCATTTGATCACGGCTATTTTATGGGGTCAACTGCTGGCTTGGAGCGTTTAGATCTGCTCATTCCAATACTTTTACCCTATGTAGACGTACTTATGGCCACACGCGGAGCGCTCCGAAGCAGCGTTGCTCCCAGCTGTGGCAAGGGCATTGCTCTTAGAGTTTCTTCAGGCTCTTCCATGTTAAATGAGGATTTAAGCCACGAATTGGTCGCCGTTGATATTGAAGATGCTATACGTATGAACGCGGACTGCATGGCAGTACAAACCTTTATAGGTGCTGATGGCCAGCTTTCAAGTATAGGGAATTTGTCAAATGTAATTAACGCTGGCTATAGGTATAGTATACCTACTCTTGGCGTTGTCGCAGTAGGCAAACAGATGGAGCGTACCGACCGATTCTTTAAGCTTGCAACGCGTATAGTCGCGGAAATGGGAGCTCAGATAATTAAAACTTACTATTGCGACAACTTTGAAGAAGTAGTTGCCGCATGTCCCGTGCCGATTGTAGTTGCAGGAGGCAAAAAGCTGCCCGAAAATGAAGCTCTCACTCTTGCGTATCGTTCTATGCAGGGCGGAGCACGCGGTCTTGATATGGGGCGTAATATTTTCCAAAGCAATCATCCTGCCGAAATGGCACAATGTATCGGTAAAATAGTACACAACGGCTATACCGATAAAGAGGCTTATGAGCTTCTCTTAGATCTTATTAATTAATTCATTGTAACTGATTGTAATATATTAGCATAGTACAATTAGAAAGGGACTGTCGTTTTATACAACAGCCCCTTTTTCGTTCATTATTTGTATTTATTCCATATAATTTAATGGAATATAATCATTTATCCACGATACTGGAATCACTTCCGCGTGTGTGGGAAAGACGTATAAATTTTATTCTTTAGAACTGATGCTACCTAATCTAACAAATCACATCTAAAATCAAAATGCTTCTACTTATTTAGAAAACCAATAACATTACTAACTATTTTGTCAATATCCGCATCAGTCAAATACGGATGCATAGGCAAAGATAAGACTCTATTCACTAAGTCCGAGGTTACAGGCATCAAAGAATCTGAAATGTTCATGTTCTTGTACGCTGTTTGTTGATGTAATCCTCTTGGGTAATATACCATGGAAGGGATACCCTCTGACTGTAAGTGAGCCTTTAGCTCATCACGCTGCTTTTCGTCCTTCAATTTTATTGTATATTGCGCCCAGCTAGAATAATAACCCTTAGGAATATAGGGCGTTTCAACAATATCCCTTAGTTTAGCAGTATACTTTTCTGCTACGGTATTTACAGCCTCAAGCTCATAATCAATAAACGCTTTAAGCTTAACCTTAAGTATTGCAGCTTGTATAGTGTCAAGCCTAGAGTTCATACCTATCGCACGGTTATCATACTTATCCTCGGGAGATCTCCCCTGTGCTTTTAGAGAAATAAGAATGGTTGCAATTTCATCATCATCAGTAAAAATTGCACCTCCATCCCCATAACAACCTAAAGGTTTTGCAGGGAAAAAAGATGTTGTAGATATATCACCAAAGGAGCACACACGCTTTCCATTTATATCTCCACCAAAACCCTGTGCTCCGTCCTCAAGTACTTTAAGGTTGTATTTTTTCGCTATTTCGTTAATCTTCGGATAATCCGCAGGTAGACCAAACAAATCCACCGGAATAATCACTTTGGGCTTTAGTTTACCTTCTTTTAATGTTGCTCTGATTTTCGCTTCCAAATCATTAGGATCTATATTGAATGTACGCTCATCAATATCCACTAATACGGGTGTTGCTCCCAGTATTGAGGCACAGCCCGCAGAAGCAAAGAACGTAAAGTCTGATGTGAATACAGCATCTCCATCGCCTATGCCCCAAGCCATAAGCGCAAGCTGTAGAGCATCAGTACCGTTTGCGCAGGATATACAGTGTTTAACGCCAACATACTTAGCAAGCGCTTCCTCTAACTGATACACCTGTTCTCCACCTATAAAATTCGCTTCATTCAGCACATTTTGTATGCTCTTATCTATTTTAGATTTAAGTACCTCGTATTGCCTTTGCAAATCTCTAAACTGCATTTATTTTGCCTCCTTCTTAAAGTCAACTTTGTTTGATTATCTACTATCCTTTCTAACTTGTTTTTACTGCTGCAATTATACCAAAAACAGGCAGAAAAGTCACGGGGAAAACACTCGAAAAGCAAGTGTTTTCAATGGGTTTCAACCCTGATTGACAGCTAAGAACAGACGATGCCTTCTACAGGTTTGTATGCCTTGGGCTAGTGGATGCTCAAATCTTCCAGCAACCACCGGAACTGCCGAGAACTCAGACTCAAAATCTCTTCTTTGCTTCTTGGTCACTGGTACTTTCTGCGTTCAAGACGCTTGTACAGCAGGATAAAACCATCCGAATCCCAATATAAAGCCTTGAAGTGGTCTGCCCATCTGCCACAAAACAGAAACAAGACGTTAGCAAAGAGGTCCAATTGAAACCCTTTCTGAATGATGCTCACTAGCCCGTCAATACCACGGTACAGATCAGTATACCCGCAGGCGATATATACATGTTGTATTTTAGATGGATCGTACACCTTACTTTACTGTGCACAATAGCAAGTGCAAAAGCTCCGGATCACATCCCAAGCTTACCTCCACCGTACAGAAAGCACTGCGCAACACAAGAACTGGCGTTTGAGCTAAAACTATCGTTGCGATTGGAATCGTGCAGGGAATGATGATTGACAGTTTGTTGGGCATATCCATGTTTTATTCCGTCTTTTGTTGTTGCACAGCTTACCAGACTTTCCTCTGGCGATAGTAGTATGTCTTTTCGCTGATTCCATTCTCCGCACATCAGGCACGAACAGTCTTGCCACTGTTCCGGCAATCGTAAACCTGCTGCCACTGAGTCATTGTTCTTATGACGATGATTACCTTGCTAAGATTTTGCTCTCAATTTATGCGTAAGCCATGCACCTTCATTTTTCAAAGCTACTATTGGCTTTTAGAAGATGTTATCATGAATAAAGCATCTCTGAGTGCAATACCATAGATACTTTCACGATATAGAAATAACTCTCGTTAACATACTGGTCAAATCATATCCATCCCAAATCAGATCAAAATCCATTGTCTTTCCAATAGGAACTATTCGATCAATACCTTTCACTCCAGATTTTATAAGCGGCAGGAACATGTCTCTATGTCCGATATAACTGATTGTTTGGCAGTGTTTGTCATCACACAAATTCATGATTTCCATAATATCTTTGCAGTTATACTCAAAAAAGAACCCGCTGTCGCCTCGATAATCCATTAGTGATGCTTTCGCCTCCGGAACTCGTACGCGAATAATAAGATTATCTTCATGATCTTCAACCGAGCTGCCTGGAATTGCTACTGCAGACATATATGCGCTGGTTAATTTATTGACAGCCTGCACCGCTTGAAATCTATACATCTGTTCAACCAAGTCATGTTCTTCCTTCCAAAAAATCTCTTTTGCCTCATCAATTCTGTTTCCTGTCCACACAACAATTCGAGGACTGGTGCATGCATTCTGATCTGTAAAGTATGTGTCATTATAAAAATCTATTGCCACCTTTGATTTATTATCAATAGAAAGGTATATATCTGAGTCAATTACCGCCAGGGAATATCTGTCAGCAAATGTAATCTCTCCAGAACGCGGCGGCAGCGGAGATTTCCTTAACTCCGAAATGGTGGCATCACCGCCCCAAACCACACGTACATCTGCAATGGATGAGAATAAGTCGTTAACATCTTTGTCCCGCGCATACCTAACAAGAATCACATAACTCTTTAAATACGGATAACTTTCTAAAACTTCACCAAAGGCATCCGCAATGATAGAAACCTGTTCAAAGCCCTTTGAAGGTACACGAACAACATTTGCATTCCCGTTCAGGAGACCAGCGACAAGTGAGTACGCAAAATTTACTGGTACATTAGACGGAGCGATATGAAAGACCACACCTTTACCAAGGCGATATGCCTCACTATGGATAAAGCGTTCCTTAAGCATCTTTGTTGAACTCATGCGTATCCAAAAGGCAAAGGTCACGACATCAGAATACAACCTAGATGCCTTGTTGTTCATCAACACAACAGAAACATCATTCAGGAATGTCATAATCTCATCATCGAAAGGCATCCTTGCATGAGTATTACATATTTTCAGGACATCATCATGACTGCCTGTAAGGAAATTCACTTTGCGAAGCACATAATCATTTATACTCGTCCGCATAAGTATCGCTGCACCCCCTTAACTCCGCATCTTTTAACCGTCCATTTACTTTAAAATATTTTCCCTTGCGACCACAGGGGCAATCGTCCTCTCCGAGAATCACGCCTTCATCTTCCGTCAAAAGGCTGTGTCCCGGATATGACTCCGGTATCGTCGACACGACCTGGATGATACCAGTCTCTCCAATATCACATGGAGAAAAATCCTTATGTCTCCGCGTTATAACATCGGAAAAAATGCTGGCATGCAGATGCCCAAATTCACATTCCATGTATATACATCCGGTCTGTTCCACCATCCCATAATAATCATGAATTGACTTAAGACCACATACACCCTCTAGTCTTGTGTCGAATTCTTCCTTACTAATTGCCTCTGATATCAGTTTTTTCCAGCCGCCTCCATGAATTAAGATACCGTTTGCAAGATCAAAAGAAATTCCCTCTTCTTTAAGACGAATCAGCTCCTTATAAAAATGCTGCCAGACAATAAAGGTAAAACCAAAGAGCAGAATCTTTTCGCCTTTGTATGCATTAAGAAATTCCTTGAACACTTCAACATCCAGCTTCATATTATCATCAAGGGCATATATCTTCTTGGAGCCAAACACTGAAAAACCAAGAATCCCTGCACCTCTTGCCGAAAATACTGCACGAGCCTTTACCACGCTCGGACAATCAATAATTATCATAGGTATTCGCCCAGACCCGGTAAAATCAGAAACGATCTTGACCATTGCCTTTTGCTGATTAGCAGAAGTAACCCTGTCTAAGTATATCTTGCTGACAGCTTGTCCGGTAGTACCGGATGATGTCATAGTTTTCACCACATCATTGTCTGGAACAGATTTAAGATCCATCTCCTTGAACAGCCGAACAGGTAAGAACGGAATGTCCTCATATGACTCTATCCTTTTATATGAAAAGGCATCAAGCATTCTTGAATACTCGGGACATTGCATCTTGTGGTAATCTGTTAGATACAAGAGACGTTCGTTCAGAATCTTACACTTTCTATCTTTGTCCATCTCATAAGGCTTAATCCCCAAAATCTCATCAAACGTCATAGTACTTCTCCAGATCAGTATATCTTGTCTTTCCCGAATCATTCTTGGGAATTTCGTCAATAACCACGACCTTAATAGCAGCTGGATTCAGTTTTGTAGTTTTTACTACGTATTTTTTTACTTCATCGTGAACAGACTCATCCATTAAGAAAATGTACATATGATCATCGATGCCTGCACACGCTACCTCCACCTCAAATTTGCCCTTGATTAGTCGGTCAACCTCATCAAGATTGACTCGATTTCCATAGATTTTTAGGAACCTCTTTTTCCTTCCAACAATGTAAAAAAAGCCATCCTCGTCAAATTGTGCCATATCCCCCGTTTTAAGGACACCGTGCCACTCATCACCCTTTGCCAAATCATCAGCGCATTCAGCATATCCGAGAGTAACATTGGCACCTTCATAAACAAGTTCACCTGTCGTGTATGGGGTAGTAATCTCATTTCCGTCAGTATCAATCAGCTGGAACCTGCCTCCAGGGATTGCAATACCCATGGATCCTTTTTTTGCAACTGCCTTTTCTGCTGGGAGATATCCCATTCTTGCCGTCGCTTCACATTGTCCATACATCACCACAAAGTTCATCCCTGTTTCAGCAGCATACTTTGCGAATTTTTCATGAAGCTCCGTCGTAAGCTTTCCTCCCGCTTGTGTCATAGTCCGAAGAGAAGGCAAATCCATACGCCAGAATCGCAGCTTATCAAGCATTTCATAAGTATACGGTACTCCGCCAAACGATGTAGCATTTTGCTCCTTGAAGAACTGCCAAAACTCTTTATGCATCAGAGTTTTGTCCGTAAGCAGAATAGTGGCGCCTACCGCAAGATGAGTATTAATAATGGATAACCCATACGTATAGTTCATCGGAAGTGTAGTAATTGGACGTTCTGATGAATTAAGCCCCAAATACTCAATGATAGAATCAGTGTTTGACCTGATATTTGCATAGGATTGACGAACAAATTTAGGGCTTCCTGTAGATCCTGAAGTGGTTAACAACAAAGCAAGATCTTCATGTATATGATGTATATCTCTATATGCTGATTTTCGCAGAACATACCCGTATGCCTCATATACGATTTCCATATCATGGAAATGATATTTCATTTCGTCTGGAGACCAAAGGTATTGCGGATGATATTTGTCAAGCAATTCATCCAGCANCTCCTCTTCAAGATTGCTGCTCAGCAATGCTAGAGGGATTTGATTTTTTAAAAATCCCACATATCCAATAACAGCCCCTATCTTATTTTCACATAAAGTAAAGACAAGGCTTCTTCTTGGAACAAAAGTCGCAAGCCTATTTGACTCAATTTCCAATTCCGCATATGATACTGAATTGCCAAACTCATCAACAAGGGCAACTTGATCTTCAAATTTTGCAAATGACCAAACTTCTGAAATTTCATTATGCATTAAAGTCAACTCCATATTCTTCTTTCGACAAAATTTCTTTTCCCTTTTCATATGAGTTGAAATCAATTACATCCATTGTGTCAAACATAATATCGAAAGCATTTTCAAGTGAGGATATAAGTGACATATGTCCCACTGAATCCCATGCAGAAATGCTTTGATAAGTTAATCCCTCAAGCTGATGCTCCTTAATCTCAAATGTGTTTGTAAAAATTCTGTTGTACTTTTCAATATTGCTCATTTTTCTTTCCTTTCAATGTTTGATTAATTACATCACTTTTGCTTAAATCATTTCTCCGCCGTCAACGCCAAGTATTTCTCCCGTGACATATCTTGATAAATCAGAAGCCAAAAAAACAATTGCATCAGCAACATCCTCAGGGGTTCCAAGCCGCCCCATTCTTATATTCTTTAGAAATTCATTCACTTTTTCTTCTCCAATACTTCTAAGCAAATCCGTATCNATCATTCCAGGTGCAACAGCATTTACACGGATTCCTTGACTGGCTAATTCCTTAGCTGCCGTTTTAGTCATCGCAGCCACAGCTCCTTTCGTTGCTGAATAAACCATTTGCCCAGGATTTCCTTCAATACCAACAATGGATGATAGATTAATAATACTTCCTTTTTTTTGAAACATCATTACCTTGCTTGCCAACTGAATCATATTTATCATGCTAAAAACATTAGTTTCGAAAGTTTCCTGTATAAGTTCCTTAGAAATCATTCCGATGAGCGCATCTTTCATCACCCCTGCATTATTTACCAATACATCTAATTTCCCATTCTCTTTTCTTATTTGCAAAACATTTTTTTTTGCTGCTGTCTCGTCCCGCACATCAAAATATATTGCCTTAACAACAGTATTATATTCTTTGCTCATTTCCGAACAAGGCTCATCCAGAATTTTTGGAGTACGCGCATTAGCATATACTATTGCGCCTTCACTAGCAAATCTTCTTACAGTGGCAGCGCCTATCCCCCTGCTGGCTCCAGTCACAAGACATACCTTTCCATCTAGTAAACCCATATGTATTTCTCCTTATTATTGTTTAAATGCTTTTTCATCAGTGTTACGTCCAATAGGTCTAGCTGGATTTCCTAATACAACCATTTCATCTGACACATCCTTATATACAACAGACCCCACGCCAATAATAACATCTTTTCCTATGCGTATACGATTTTTAACGCTAGAATTGACTCCAACAAACACGCCCGACTCAATATGGACAAATCCCCCGAAAATAGCTCCAGAGGTCACTACTACATTTTCTTCAATGATTATATCATGAGGAATTTGAACTAGGGAATCAAGCTTCACATAATCTTTCAGAATTGTATCTCCAGCTGATCCACAGGAAACATTATTCAAGGCCCCAATTTCTACATGGTTGCCAATGATAACCCTACCTATGGTTGGAATCCGAAAAAGATTCCCCTCTTCATCTTTGGTCATGGTAAATCCATTGACACCAATAGCTGAGTTCTCATTTGCATAAAAATAGTCACCAATAGTAGCATTCTTAATCACTGTGTTCGCCAGAATTACAGCATTTTTGCCAATCCGTACATGGTGACCGATAATACAACCCGGCTCAATGTAGGCATTCTCTCCGATGTTTACATCCTCGCCAATATAATAGCCTCCATCTGTTAAAGTATACTTTAGCTTTCTATTATTCTTTTCATTTTCTTCATTCAGCTGAATAATAAACCTGGCATACTCCATCTGCGGATTCGGGGAAGATATAAAACAATGCTTCTCCTGCAGTTCATCAGGCACAATGATACTATCTTCATGAAATACCAAACATTGATTTGCTGACGCTAATTTGCTTATTTGGCTTTCGATTTTTTTCATGACGAACATCACTGTATTGTCGCGAGGGTTACCAATATAGGAGGCGCCAACAATGGGGAATTTACAATCTTTCATCTGCATTTTAATTTAAACCTTTCATCTTTTTACTTGGTTCAGTGACAGTTACTACTTATTGGAATCTACCAACAAAATCCATTGTGCTTGCATTCTCTAAAGGTAGCTTTACTGGCTTACCCTCAGCAGCAGATTTATAAATTGCCAACACAAGCTCCATGGCACGCTTGCCACCTTCGGCTGTTACATAAGGCTGCCGATCATTTTGGATGGCATCAATCACATCAGCATACAAGGGATTATGTCCAAAGCCATATACATTGGGCGGGTTCTCATGATATGTTGCTTTCACTTCGTTTGGGTCATCCAGCGCATCGGAAAAAGACCATTCCTCTATGATGTTGACTGACTTACCGCCTGCTTTTACAGTGCCCTTTTGTCCAAAAATATAAAGCGTTTCCTCCAGATTTTGGGGATATACATTATTAGTTCCTTCAATTAAGCCATAGGACCCATTAGAAAACTTGATAATTGCTAATCCCAAGTCCTCAGCCTCAATATAAGGATGAACTAAATTATCCGTATACGCAAACACTTCTACAATATCATCCCCCATCATCCAACGGAGTAGATCAATATTGTGTATGCATTGGTTCATAAGAGCACCTCCATCTTGTTCCCAAGTGCCTCGCCAAGGAGCTTGGTCATAATACTGTTTGCCACGATTCCAACGTATATGAGCAGCACCATGCAATAATTTCCCAAAACGGCCTTCCTCTAAAGCTTCTCTTATCTTTTGAATGGATTTATTAAAACGATTTTGATGACATGCACAAACCACTACATTTTTTCCCTTTGCGGCAGCAATTATTGCATCTGCATCGGAAATAGACATTGCCATAGGCTTTTCTATAATTACATTACAACCCGCATCAATACAATCAAGAGCAATCTGAGCATGTTTTCCACTCTCCGTACAAATTGCTACAAGATCCGGTTTTGTTTGCTCTAAAAGTTGCTTATAATTGATAAAAAACTTCACATCATCGCTGAGCTTAAGATTTTCTTTTTTTTCATGCATTCTGTCTTCAACTATATCGCTTATAGCAACGATATCAAGACCATTATTTTTTGCCGCCTCAAAATGGTTCGGCGAAATACGACCACAGCCTATCAGTGCATACCTCATAACTACCTCCTGTTTATAGATTCTCTTTTAGAATATTCGTTATTCTTCCACAAGCATTACCATCGCCAAACGGTTGATATGTATCATCTATTTTCTGTGTTAAGTTGAGCTTACTTAGAATATCACTTTTCTCAGGTGCAACCAACACATTCCTGTTGTAAACCATAGTTTCAGGCCAACAGACAAAATCAAGCACAGTAACACAAGGCACACCGGCAAAAAAAGCCTCTCTTTGAACACCACCCGAGTCAGTTACAACATGATTAGCGCCACTTACCAACTTGATAGAGCTCAGATAACCAACTGGCTGTATAAACCTTATATTGCGATATTCATGTTCAGTTTGTAATTCTTGAACCATATTCCTATTTCTCGGATGTACAGGATAGACCGTCATTAACCCAAAATCTTCGAGAGCATCTAAAATATTAGCTAATTTGCTTATATCATCAGTATTTTCTTGTCTATGACAGGTAAGGTAACAATATTCACCATCAACTTTAACAGGATTACCTTTAAAGTCCACAAGATCATCCATAGTATGGTTTTGAGATTCATTAGTATAATACAAAAAAGCATCATACATAGGATCACCTACCAGATATGCATTTTCTAGAAGATTTTCTTTTTCTAAAAAAGACATTGCACTTTCCACGCAAGCAAATTTATATCTCGAAACATGGTCTGTCAATATACGGTTAACTTCTTCTGGGTTATTAAGCGTTCCGACCCTACCGCCTGCTTCAACATGAGCTATCGGCACATGACATTTAACACTGGCAAGCGCACCTGCTAGGGTGGAATTCGTATCCCCATAAAGCAATACAAGATCTGGTTTTTCTTCAATTATTTTCTCTTCTATAGAAATAAGCATTCTAGCAGTCATTTGAGCATGCGTGCCGCCAGATATTCCAAGGTTGTAATCTGGCATGGGTATATCCAACTCTTCAAAAAAGATGTCGGACATATTTGCATCAAAATGCTGACCTGTGTGTACCAATACTTCTTTAAAGGTATTTCTCAGCACTCTAGATAATGCTGCCGCCTTTATAAATTGTGGTCTTGCTCCAACTATAGTTAGTATCTTTCGCATTAAAGCACCTCTATATTGTTGCGAGCATCAACTTTTTTCATGGCATTTTTAGTATCAAAAATATATGAGGCATGTTTTTGAATAAAATCGTAATCAATATTCGTGTGCGCAGTGGTTATTACAACCAAATCAGCATTTTTAAGTACAGTATCTGTAAGCTCCTTTATGCTATGCATAACAAGGTCCCCTTCTTTGAACTTTTCAACCCAAGGGTCAAAATAACTAACATCCGCACCTTCTTTAAGTAAGTGTTCAATAACTCTAATAGCAGGACTCTCCCTATAATCATCTATATCCTGCTTATATGCAACGCCTAGCACCAATATTTTTGCGCCATTCATTGCTTTTTTCTGCCTGTTTAGTATCTTCATAGCTCTACCAAGTACATACTCGGGCATACCATCATTTACCATCATAGATGCTTCTATCATAGATGTATGAAAACCATACTCCCTTGCCTTCCAAGACAGATAATAAGGGTCAAGCGGTATGCAGTGTCCTCCAAGACCGGGACCAGGATAAAAGGCTTGGAAACCATAAGGTTTTGTCTTTGCAGCGTCTATAACTTCCCAAATGCTAATGCCCATTTTGTTACAAAGCATGGCAAGCTCATTCACAAGGCCTATATTAACATTGCGATAGGTATTTTCAAGTATCTTTTCCATTTCAGCAACTGCTGGAGAAGATACCCTATGTACCGGAGCAGACAATATCATCTCATACATAGTTGCTGCTATATCTGTACATTTTTGCGTTATACCACCCACTACTTTTGGTGTGTTTTTCGTTTTATAGATTAAGTTACCCGGATCAACACGCTCTGGAGAAAAAGCCAAGTAAAAATCCTCTCCACATTTAAGCCCACTTTTTTCTAGTATTGGCTTTAGCAACTCTTCTGTTGTCCCAGGATATGTTGTGGATTCCAGCACAACAAGCATGTCTTTGTGCATGTAAGGTACAAGCCCTTCAGTTGAGGCTTTTACATGGCTGATATCAGGTTGTTGATATATATCAAGCGGAGTCGGTACTGCAATACAAACACAATCACAACTTGCAGCTTGTGAATACTCCGTTGTAGCAACGAGATTACCCGAGGCAACTAGCTCGGCAAGATCTTCATTCACAACATCGCCTATATAATTTTCGCCTCTGTTTACCATAGCAACTTTCTCACTTTGTATATCAAAGCCTAAAATCTTAAAGCCAGCCTTAGCTTTTTCCACTGCAAGTGGAAGACCTACATAACCTAGACCTATAACGCCTAGGGTTGCGGTTTTTTGTTGGAGTTTTTGTTTCAGTGTTGATTGCATAATGTATTTTCCTTTCATGATTTTAATATGATTGTAAACTGTTTTAAAAATACTTGTTAAAATACTTTTCATTCATCAACAAGCGCAATTTGCATCTTCCAAAGATTTTGCATGGTACACCTGGGTTCAAAACCGTCGGCTTTCTATACGCCATGCGACTATTAATAACGCCGTCATTGCAAAGTACACTATAACGCTAATTATCGCAACAGCAGTTGCGCCATTCTTAGGAATAAAAATTACATTCAAAACAATCTGCAAGATAATACCAATCCCCGCTATGATAAGATTAATTTTTTGTTTACCAATGGAAGATAGTATATTTGCAATAGACGCTCTAACACCATTATTAACAAAAGATGCTAACAACAATATACGCATTATCGGAATCGCACTAAGGTAATTTTTTCCGTAAATAAAACTAATTAAAGGTTCTGCAAAAACGAAACAAAAAATAGCAGCTGTTCCCATTATTATTGAGGTTGACAGCAGAACAGTACGAAATTTTTTCTTTACCCAAGTAAAATCTTTTTCATTTTCTTTTTTTGTAAAATAAGGTGACACAAAAATACTAATAGAACTTGTTAGTATTGATAAATTTGCAGGTATTACATTGGCAATTTTATAGTCTGCAATTGTAGTTTCAGATCCTGTTAATTGTCCAAGCAAAAACATATCATTTAACATAAACACAGTCCACAAGGCATTTGTAAGCATTATTTGCAAAGAAAAATTGTTAAAAGATGAAGTAAATGACTTATCCAGTTTTACTTTCATGCATCGTGAGAACAGGATGTTTAAAATCAAACAAGTAGAAAAAAAAGCCGAAATAACACTTGCACCAAGTTGAAAAAAAACTGATGTCTTTAAACCACTCATTGCAGCACCTAAAACACGAAATACTATTGTAAGTGCTGAGCTGACAAATGACACATATGAATACAATTTGTTTTTGAATAATGCTCGTAATGTAGAAAGGCTTGTATTAGTCAAATAGAGAAAAGGTATGCTGAGCACCAACAAATACCCGATAATACGATGATTTACAAACACCCTCGGATGGGGAAAGGCTGTAACATAGAATAACCCCAAAAATACAATAGATATATTTATTAAAGTCCCTCTCTTTACTGCATATATAAATGTTGCTTTCTTTTTTTCATCGCTTTCCGCTAAAACCACATACCTAAGCAAACCCGTAGCCAGACCCAAGCCCATAAAGATTATTAAATAACCCACAATATTCTCATAGTACGACAGAATACCATAGTCTGACTTACTTAAAAGTCTTACCAAAAAAATTGAGCCAAAAAAGGAAACGAATTTAAGAAGAAAGCTTCCAGCCACAATGTGAACGGCTCCCTTTGCTATTACATTTGCTAAACTTTTTTTCGCTTTTTCAATCATAATCAATCTTACTCTTTCGTATTCTTATACATTGTTGGACCCCTTTATGCAATCATCAAAGTTCTAACACCATTTTCACAGCATAATCCTCTTTTGGCATGTTATGTGTTGTTTGCTGTTGCGAAGATTTAAATCTCTATTCCCAACTTGTCAACAACAATCTATTTTTAGGTCAGCATAATAAATATGTGTTTATTTATCATAGCAACCAATGCATCTTCAATTACATCAAGTTAGTAAATTTATCGACAATTCAATCCCAAACAATTATTGCAGCGCAATCATTAATAACTCGTAACATCATCACTCCTTGAAGCAAGTACTAAGGACATCAATAGCCAGCACAAATACGACACCGGCATAATTGCACTAATTAACGCTGACGGCAGATTAATCAACAGTGTAGTCATCACTATGCTGATCATAAGCTTCATTGAATAAGTCCCTACCCCTATAGTCACCTTATCTATCAGTCGTAATAATAGCACAACAAGAATTGGTTCTACAAGAGAACCAATTACTCCAAAGTTTAGCATAGCTGACCCAAATAAACCAGTGTTTGCATTCATAGTTCTTGAATAAAACTCACGACCAATCAAATTACCAATTGATGGATTGCTATAAGGGGAAGAAAGACCCATTAGTTTCATTAATCTTGGAAAGTGTAGCCTAAAGTAATCGGGTTCATTTTTTAGAAAATAATCATAATAGTTTTCTCCAAGACGATTAGGAATAACACTGAATCTGGTAAAAAAAGAAGTTGCAATCTTTCCATTATCCGGGGCAATCAAAACCTCTATGAATATCAATAATGAAACAATCAAAAGACCTCCTGCGATATGTCTATTGTCAATTTTTTTCATCATCCCTGCAATTAATGCAATTCCAAGAAAAAACAACATAACTCTGTTTGCTTGGATAGTGAAAAAACACAACACTATTAGCATTAATAAAAAAACAATAAACCATCTTTTTTTCGATAAATAAAAAGTAATCATAATTATGCTATAATAAGCAGCCCAGTATTCCATACCAAGGAAAAGCCAGTGTATTTTACCAGCTGCTTTCGCCCTAACCTCGTATGTATTACGAATAGCAGAAATCAATCCATTAATCACATCATAATTCTTGTTTAAACACAACATAAGTATAGTAACAGCCACAACCAAACATAGGAAGAGCAAACGAACATTCTTGCCAGATATTCTATTAAGAAATTGAAACTTCTTTTTTGGATAAGGCAGTAACATATCAGCAAGAAGAATCATGAAAAAAAACACAATATATGCAAAATAATAATTGATACTAACATTAACTGCTGCGTTGATATACAAGCCCGGGACAAAATAAAGAAAAATCAATAAAAGTATTATGAGACTAGAAGTATGCGTTACATTTAAGTACCGTTTTTTGACAGCATATAAACACAAGAATGAGGTCAAAATAGATATGACACATAATAACACATTAACATCTGCTATAAACAGCAAACCATTAAAGTTCCCTGCCAAGGCACGAGGAAAGAAAAAGGTTATTAGTATGAATATAAGAACTGAGTATACAGCATAAAGATAAAAGTGCAATTGCTTATTGATCCCCAATTGATTTGTTATTTTTGTTAATTTCAAATTTGGCATTTTTTAGAAACTCCCTCTCTTAAAATATCCTCGTCTTGTACTTATATCAGATTTTCTGGTAAATATTTAATTGAACCTAATTGTCATGAGATTCCTTTTCGTGCGCTGCAGTGTCAGCAAGAACGTCACCGTACAGTTCTATCAACTTTCCCACAACCACTTCCGGTGAAAACCTTTCCCACGCAAATCTTGATATCTTTCCATTGTCATATTTATTACGGTTCTCAAGCATATACCGCATTGCAGTCTCCAATGCGCATTGATTATCCACATCTATCAATATACCATTATCCGGTGTTACAAAACCCTCTGGTCCACCACAACGAGTAGCAATAACCGGAAGCCCGCAAGCCATTGCTTCAGCATACACTACGCCGAATGTTTCTTGTTGTGACGGAAGTACAAAACAAAAACCTTCTTTCATCTTGTCTGCAATATAAGAACGCTTCTGAAACCCATGTAAAACAACTTTATTATGTAAATCATACTTTCGAATTAATTGTTCGAGCATCTGCTTTTCAGGTCCACTTCCAATAATATCAAGATAAACATCCGAATACTCATTAGAAATTGTAGCAAAAGCGTCAATTAGCAAGTCCATGCGCTTTCGATATGTCAGCATACCCACACTTACAAAAGTCAACTTTTCAGATTGTAAACTAGGATTGAACGAAAATAACTTGGTATCTATCATATTAGGAATATATAATGCTTTTTTTTGAAATTTTTCAGAAATAACGCTTTGAAGCGCAGGACTCACAGCAATAATTCTATCTGCATATTCATATGCACCAGCCGCCAAACGATAATTTTCCTTACTTATTTCCGTACCCATCATAGACGATGCATGTTCTGTAACCACTAACGGAATTGCTTCACGTTGTTTCAATTTAGCAGCATTATATCCCTGAAAGGGAAAGTGTGCATGTATAATCTGTGGTTTTCCTTCAGCTTTAACAATACGATTATACAATAAACATAGCGCAAGATAGCCCAAACACCTCTTAACAGGATTGGGCACTCTGCCTACCGGCAGATTGATAGCATATACCTTAACACCTTCTATAATTTTATTCTCAAAGCCCCATGTTCGCCATCTTCGTATTGAGCGAATATCTGCGGCAGCTAAAATGACATCAATACCTTGCTTTGTTAATGCTTTGGCCTGATCAAATTCAAAAATTCCATTACCCTTATACCTATTGGAAGGATATCCACGGCTAACAATCATTACTTTCATGAATAAATACCCCAAATATGACTGTGCATTTCTAACCCTTTCTTTCAGCTTTCTCTGTATTCTTAATAATACAATTTTCTACACAAATATCGCTATTGAGCAAATCATCGATGATTTGTTCTACTCGGTTCGTCCATAGGTTATTTTTCATATATTTGGCTATGCTGTTCTTGATGTCTTCATACATTGAATAATCACTCAGAATTTCAGCTATTCCTCTAGCAAAGTCGTCTGGGGTATCTTTAGTTACAACCCCTAAGTTGTTCTTTCTTATCATGTTTGACATTTCCAAAGCACCTGCAGAAACAATGGGTAATCCTTCACCCAAATACTCAAAAAACTTTACTCCTATAGCCATATTAGTATATATCATAGGTTTTTGCGGAAGTAAAGCAACTGTTGCCGCCTCATAAAGCGGCTTTAAACTCTCATAACCAGAAACATGGTGCACGCTCAACCATTCAAGTTGATCAATTCTGTTTTGATAAAAAACGCTTTTTTTATACTCAGGTTCTCTGCATACAAGAATCAATCTATATACGACACTCGAAGAGTCGTTATTCAATATTTTAAATGCATCAAAAAGCATCTTTGAACCATATAGATCTGCTAAACCACCAACATAAATACAAATCTTTTCTTCGATATTTTTTTGAGTAACTACGAATCTTCTTGCAGCCGGCATTAACTGTAACTTATTCTTATATCCGAAGTATTCTGATGCTTTTGGAGTAGGAAAATATACAATATCTACCTTTTTTAACAAATTATCCGTCAAATACTGCAAAAAAATTAAACCAGTGTCTTTTATAATCCTCAAAAGACCTCTTTGTGACTCTTTTCGGAATTGCGAAAACTTAAGATACATATCTCGATAAAAGTATGCAGTTGGTATCCCTTTTTTAACCACTGCTCTAATTAACTTTCTATCAAACCCATGAATAATTGGGTAGGTTGGGGATTCAATGTAGCAGAGATCCGGTTGGTTATTGTTTAGCCAATTCATGGCATTTAACACCGTCGCTTTTCGTTTTACCCTGTTGCTTCGTGCTTGGCTCCCTGAAACTAAATGAATCTCATGCCCTGACTGTTGCATAGCCTGATACATCATAAGTGGACGCACCGATGAGCCTGATTCTGCCGTTTCCATGGAAATATATGTGATATAAAGTATCTTCATTTCTTCCCACGCACCTTAAAATCCAATATTTTAGAATAAACTTCTAATAACTTCTTCTCTTGACTTGCCCAATTGAACTCTTCCTCAACCGCCCGTCGCCCATTTTTTCCCATTTCATAAGAAAGCTGTGAGTTATCAAGTAGGGTCTGCACTGCTGTTTGGAAACCCTGCAAATCTCCACTTGGTACCACCAGACCACAGTCGTATCGGTTGATGATATCTATCCATAGCTTCATATCAGAAATGATTACTGGAATTCCCGCAGCCATTTGTTCAAAAAGCTTGTTGTTACCAAGAGTTCCTAAACCGCCTGCGCTGTTGGGCGTTGGTAACAGCCAACTGACACCAGCCAATGCACCGGCATATAAATCGTGCACTTCATTATGACTTATCATACCCCGATAGTCCAAAATACCCTTCTTGTCTGCTTTCAACAAACTATCAACATAATCTTGACTATCTGGTTTCCCACATAAAACATAGCTTACCCCTTCTACTTGCTGTAGGGCTTTCACAATGCACAAATGATTCCAATCCTGAGAAACTCTACCAACAAAACAAATATAAGGAGCTACATTACACTTAACAGGTGAACTTTTATCACTTAACGTACCAAGTACAGGATAATTAGTTACCAACACAGTATTCGGATTGATGGTTTTTAGCCTTTCGACCAAATGAGGGCTAACTCCTATAACTGCATCCACCTTGCGCAAATAATGCTTTTCCATTTTAGTATATACCTTAGACACTAATCGACGGACAGGAAGCCATTCTTTTTCAAGAATTTGCTGTGGAACATCCTCATGAGAATCAAATATGACTTTTTTACCGGCTTTTTTAAGCTTGGGGATAAAAGGTAAAAGCTCAGGATCGTGCAGATGATATACTTCACAATCAAGAGTTAGTCCTTTTTCTACCACCCATTTTGCTCCAATAGACATTCGCAACAGACGATTAGCAGGCTTCTTACCAAGTCCCACTACAGTGACTCCACTTTCATTAAAAGACTCTCCGTAAACCACAAGGTAAACCTCATGTTCCGACTTAGCCAGAGATATACATTCCTTATATAAAATCCGAGTATCCCTAGAATTATGGACACTGGTTAGATGGGCAATTTTCATATATGCTCCTTAAATCATTTACATTATAGGTAGTGACAATTATCCCCCACAGACATGATGTTGATTTTGATTTTTTCAACTCATTATCATTAATAATGAATTAATTTATCACCAATAAATAACATATAGCTGAAACCAATTAAGTAAATATTTGAGATTAACATCCTAGTTACAAAACTATTATAATGCTTAACTTAGCAACTATATCTGGAAATATCTTAAAATACCATTAGTATTTCGCAATTCTGATATTACGATATTTATATAGATACGCAAAAAAGAAATGTGAGAAGGTAAAATATATTGATGATAAAACTCCTTCGCCAAGAATTCTATGTACTCTAATAGTATCGGGAATCATTTTTATTTTGTTAGATGAACGAGAACCACTAACAATCCGCCATCTTACAAGTGGCTCTCTGACTGCATATGCAAAACTTGATTTTCTTAAAAGTCTAAGCCAAAGTATATAATCCTCTCTTGAGTCATCTTGTTTAAAACGACATTCTCCAAGCAGTTCTCTTTTTACTAAGACAGAAGAACAAGTTATCATATTCCAACGTTGCAGCTCTCTATAATTTGCTTGTATAGGTACACGAGACATTTCCCCAATATACCTATTTTTTTCATCAATCATGCTGCAAGAACTAAAAACAAAGTCGGCTTTTCTATCTACAGCAAGAGCCATTTGTTTTTCTAATTTATCCTTTTCCCAAACATCATCACTATCCAAAAAAGCTATCCATTCTCCTTTTGATAGCTCAATACCTCTATTCCTTGTTTCTGACACGCCTACGTTTTTTTCATTGGTGAAAAATATTATTCTATCATCCTTTTCTGCCCATTTCTTAACAACTTGCGAGGATAAATCCTGTGAACCATCATCAATTACAATTAGCTCTAGGTTTTTCCAACTCTGTTCTATAACAGATTCAATTGCCTCCCCCACAAAAGACTGAGCATTATAGCACGGCATTATTACACTAATCATATTATCGACATTATGTAGATCTAAACCCTTTTCCTTGTTGAACATAATTCCTCCTTATATTACTAATTAATTAACTTAATCAGTTACTAAAAAAACCATACTGAATAAAATCAACAAAAAGGAAACTCAGTATCCACTTCCCTTCAGCTATAGTTATAGTGGAAGCACACTTGGTATTATAGAGAATAAACAGCTAGTTCAGATAATATCTCGCTTCTTTATGTTTTTCATAATAATATTCCTTTGTTATTCTACCCTTTTGAAGAAGATAATCGCCGTAATCCAAAGAAGTAACAAGCCCATCTTTGGCGATATCTTCTCTTGATATCACTTTTTCTATGGTCTTGAAAATTATCTTGATGTCGCCGAAAAAAGTAATATTGTCCCTATAATATACATCAGCTTTAAGAACTTCTTCCCAATCAAGGTTATTTCTCCCGCTTACTTGAGCTAAACCCGTAAGTCCTGGGCGTATTTCATGCCTTCTTCGTTGTTCGCAATTCATAAAGACCATATCACTTATTAACTTTGGCCTGGGACCAACAATGCTCATATCACCTTTTATGATGTTGAACAACTGTGGGAGTTCATCAATGCTTGTACTACGAAGCCATTTGCCATAAGCATTCAGCCGTTCTTTATCCGGAAGAAAATCGCCATTTTTGTCTTTTGTGTTGCTCATTGTCCTAAACTTTATCATGCGAAACAATTTTTCGTTTTTACCGGGACGTGTTTGCAGAAAAAACGGCCACCCTTTCATAGCTATTGAACCAATTAATGCAAAAACCAAAAACGGTATAGCAAAGACTAACAGTGCCATGATAGAACAAACGACATCCAAAATCCGTTTTACATACTTTTCGTACAGAGCAATTACCCCCATCTAAAGGAATTTTGGCTTGAGAGCCATATTTGCACCAGAACAACGTGAAAACGATATTGTAACAAATTGTAGTAACTCAAGCATTTATATTGCATCAAATCCCTTCTACCATCGCGTGAGAGTACTAAACAAGCGTAAACTCAAAAGGATTTTACGCTCCAGTATACACTCAGGTTAAGATACATACTTATGATGCTGCTACAAAAAACACGCCTAATTCTCCCCCATTCCAAACTCCTGCGATGCTCTTGTCCATACAAAGGGTAACCATACAAGGCGAGTGGCGGAATCGAAGGTTATGGAAAGGCAGATGTTACGGTTGTGGCGGTCTATCTTATGTACGGTGCCTACGTGGTCTTTGAGCGGACCCTCAATAATGCGAGTTTCATCTCCCACGCTTATAGCCTTAGATACTCCAAACAAACCGTCATGATTGTAGAGCCAGTTTGCAAAAGACTTATCATCTCCGGAGAGTAGGAAGCTGTAGCTTCCGTCATACCTTAGAAAACGATAAATTTGTTCAATCCGCAGTATTCTGTCAAAAGGCGGCGGTTCATCAGAATACAAAAAAAGATAGCCCGGGAGCATAAGCTTGTTTATTAGGCTTTTAACTCCGTTCTGGCTACGGTGCTGTTGTTGCATTACGGGGGTAACAAAGGTGCCAGGAACTAGCTCCATTATGAGGTTCTTCAATTTGTTTTCATGACCGCATTTACACTGTATGCAAAAGCTTAGTTTTTCTCCGTTCATAATACAGCTCCTTGTTTCCTCGTTTATACAGGGGTACGTGTAAGGATTATTTTACGCCTTACGCTGTTTATTGTTACAATTATTAGTTCAATAACCATGACATCACAACATTCGCTTGCACACATAGTTAACACTACTGCGCAGTTCCTTACATATACAAGGTTCATGGCACAGCTTCGCCATGGCACATATGCGCCCCCTGCAAACCTATTTACCCTTGCCCTTTACCACCGCAAAGCGTGTGGGTCAAAATTTCGGGTTTGTATGCACCGCCTTGTATTGCGCCGCTTTAGCTACCAAGGAGTTTTCCTTGGTGATGTGATTGTAGCAAGTTAATTATGCAATGTCAATGTTTGCACTGTTTCCTGTGTATCCATCGAATAGATAAGTCAAAACTAACTCACTTAATTTACAATGTTTTTCGCCCGTTTTTGGATTTAATTCCGAATATTTGCTATGTAAAATCTACTTATAGTTTCCATCACAGTACAAGCAAGTTTTGATGACTAAACTTATTAACTATATAAAAACACAACTTAAGTTCAAAATGCGTTTGATTTCTCTACAATTACAACACCACCCACCATACCCACAATTGAAAAACCTACCGTATAAATGTATAATACAACACAAAACACTAAGGAGGAATATATGAATATACTACGCCCAGACATCACTATGGAAAATGACCTGCTAGACTTTCTAAACTACGTATTCAGTCAGGCGCACAGACCCCATGATTTTAAGAAACTGCTGCCTAAAGTTTATGCAAAAGAAGGTTTTTCTAATATACATATAATCGCTGAGAAAGATGACAGATTAAAAGGCGCAATTGCCATGTTGCCTCTCACTATTAAACTTGGCGATACGGGCAGCCTTTCAGCGGGGTATATAGGCAGCGTAGCTGTACACCCCTATTCACGGGGAGAGGGTATAATGAAAACCCTTATGGAAAAGGTACATACGCAGGCGGAGCAAGAAGGCATTGACATGCTGATACTCGGCGGAAGGCGGCTTAGGTACAACTATTTCGGCTATGAAAACTTCGCCACGAGGTTCTCTTTTAAACTTGGGGAAGGTAGTTTTAGGCACGGTATGGCGGATATAGATACAGGCACAACCAGCCTTAAGCCTTTTTCTAAAGCAAGTGAAAAGGAATTAGATGCCGCCTATGATTATTTTGATAGATACATAAAGTACTGCGCCAAACGAAAAAGAGAAGATTTTTACAGCATAGCTATAAGCTATGAAAACCTGCCTTACTTGGTTTTAGAAGATAATACCGTAAAGGGTTATATGATTACTGCACCAAATGGGGATATAAGAGAAATTGCGATTGAGGAAGAATATATCCTCCCTGTACTTAAGCTTTGGTTAGCTGAAAAGAAAGCAATAAATGTAAATGCTCCACTTTGGAATAAAAAGCTTATAAACATACTTGAAAAGATAAGTGAAAGTATGTCCATTTCCGAAGATGCCATGGTTAAAATATTCAATTTTGAAAAGGTACTTAGCGCATACTTAAACTTTAAGGCATCATATACAGACTTGCTAAACGGCAAAGTGGTTGTAGAAATAAAACCCAGCGGAACATATGTTATAGAACTTACAGATGGCAAAGCCAGCGTATATAAAACACAGGAAAAACCCCAAATATCAGTTGAAGAGCGCTATGCTGTAAGGCTTCTTCTAAGCCCGCTTGGCACCAGCTTTAGTGAAAGTTCTCTCTTTTACAACTGGCTGCCTCTAGTGCCTGAGCTACCTCAAGCGGATTGCTTCTAATGCCTTGCAAACGCCCCTTTAAAGCATGTATAATGTAGGCGTTTGTTTAAAGGAGGTATTATGAGGAGCTTAAGTCGCTTCATACTAAGGCATAGGAAACTCGTTATAGGGTTAACTGCTTTGCTTTGTATTATAAGTTTTTTTGGTATGCTAACGGTAGATGTCGATTATGACATGGCAAACTACCTACCCGACAATTCCCCCACAAAAAAGGCTCTTGAAGTAATAGGAACGGATACACCAAATTTAAGGTTTTACGTGCCTGATGTGCCGCTTAATGAAGCCATATTCGTAAAGGAAAAGATACTCGTCTGCGAGCATATATTAGGCTGCCTTTGGCTAGACGATGCTTCCCCCATCCAAGGCGTTCCGCTTGAAACTGTACCCAGTGATACTCTTGCTCCTTGGTATGCAGACGGCGGGGCGCTTTACCAAGTTACTGTTGACCCTTCCTATTACGCAAAAGGTTTTGACAATTTAAAAGAATTGTACCCAGACAGCATAGCTGCCGGCAATGCCGCAAACCAAGCGAGGATAATAAGCGTTTCCATGCAGGAAATCGCCCGCATTATCCCCTATATTTTACCCATAGTAATTGTTATACTTATATTTGCAACTAGCAACTACTTTGAACCGCTACTATTCCTTTTAGCTATAGGCGTTGCGATACTGCTGAATGAAGGCAGTAACTACTTTTTCGGCAAGGTATCATTTGTTACAAGGGCAAGCAGCGCAGTACTTCAGCTTGCAGTATCAATAGACTATGCGGTATTTCTTCTGCATCGCTTTGCGGAGTATAGAGAAAAAGGCTATGACAACGAAAGAGCCATGGAAGAAGCCATGGTGCAGTCCGCCTCTTCTATAGCCTCAAGCGCTATGACCACTGTGTTCGGTTTCCTAGCTCTCATGCTTATGGAGTTCAAAATAGGCAAGGATATGGGCGGTGTGCTTGC
>JGI24710J26742_10000051_pt1 | contig 85948 bp, 70 predicted proteins | sample BioPla2DNA2_FD_26742 | JGI IMG/M metagenome (IMG submission 26742) | reverse complement strand
GTTACAATAGATTTTTCGCGGATAGTTCAGGCAGCCGATATGCATATAAGTTATCGCTCCAAAAAGCGGAAACGGTTGATTGGCCTCAAGTGACCAAGCTTAACCACTTGCCTACGATAACAAAATGGTGGAATGTGCCGGAAGAAGGCTATGACGGAAAAATCGTCGCTTATAAAATAGAGCAGCACGATTCTTTGCGGGCGACGAGCACAAAATTACCTGGTGGTGGAAAGCGCTATGAAGCCGGAGTTATAACCATGTATCTCGATAAGCTGCCCATAGCTAATGAGCCCGGCAAAACAGATGTAACAACTGGTATATTTTTTCAGTATGCAACTCCCGAAGACTATGTTGAAATAGCTTGGAACGGAACAACTCCACACGAAACGACTCCGGAAAAATTCAACTCGTTAAAGGCAGTTTCGCAATGGAAAAAGGCTGAATGGGAGTCAATCGCGGCCGGTCATCTTTACTTGCAAACGGAAGATGGAACTAAGTATTATTATAGGATGGCGGCGGAAGAATATGTAGAACCAGGCGCGGGCATTACATTGCGACAAAGATTTGCTTTGCGAGATTCTCAGTCAGCAGCCACGGTCAAATTTTCCTCAAATGAGGCCGGCACGTATTACTACATGGTGTCTGAACAGCAGCTCCCTACGCCAACCGTTGATCTTACTGGCAACGGGACTAAGATGGTCAAGGGAACCAACACCATTCAGATAAGCGGTATTTCAAACTATGCCGCAAGGTATGTTTATATAGTTGGCAAGACCGATACTGAGACGAGCGCCCCGCTGGAAATTGTGGTTCCCGGCGTTCCGTTCGATCTTCACCATGAGGAACAGGCACTTGAGTGGATTGCTGTCTGGGTAGCCGGTAAACTAAGGAGCGATTATTTTTATACCGAGAAGTTCACCAACGCAGCCGGGCATGAGATCACTCAGGCCGCTCCGGGGGATATAGTAAAAGTGACATTTGAGGCAAACGGCCTTCATAAAGGTGAAGACACGAATACTGTTGGCGACAAAATCATTAGCACGTTATGTGAGTATCAGTTGCAAAGCTGGGATATTAATGGCGTAGATATTTCCCCACCGCCCACGGGCACTATGTTCAGCTTTGTTATGCCTGAGAATGATGTGACGGTGCAAGCCGTGGTAGCTGCGGTCGGTGCCGATATAGCAGTGACTACAAATATGCCCTCTCCTCGAACGATAAATCTGGAGTATAAAGACAAAGACGGCAACTGGATTTGGGATGGTTATGACTTCCCCGAGGGGGAAATGCGGAAGGAATATAAGAGGAAAAGCGGGCTTGCGGTTGGGCTTGGCCACTACGATAGCAGCACCTACAGGCCGGGGGCGATTTGGGGCAACTATGTTCTTGAAGGGGTAGAGGTATATAACAAGGGGGAAAGACTGACGTCGTCGGAGGAAGAACTATACGGAACGGGTATCGTGCTCGCCGCAGACGATAATTACGAGTTTAGGTTCATCTTCCGCGCCAAGAAATTTGCTATGGTTACTGCCGCTGCAGACCCTGCTATGGGCAGTGCCACTGTTGCCGTAGGCAGCGGCAATGCAAGCGCCTCAGAGATAGCCTACGAGGGCGATACTGTAACCCTAACCGCTGTACCCGGCGAGCGATACGTGCTTAAAGAGTGGCAGGTTGTGGCTGCTGACGGTACCGCGATTACGCTGACTGCGGATGAGGGCGATGTCAATAAGGCCACGTTTACCATGCCGGCAACAGACAAAAATATAACAGCAACGGCGGTCTTCGAGGTTGACCCGTTAAAGGTCAGCGATAAGAAGGTCATCTCTGCTGTTACATTGTACGACGCCGAGGGCCAATTCGTTGCGGCAGGCAGCAAAAGCGGTACGGACTACACTATCACTCTGCCCGCCGGCGCGGACACGACAGACCTTGCCAATATGGTGCTAAGGCTCACCTATTCCGAATATGCCACGGTTACTAAGGCAGGGGACTCCGAGGCGAAGGATTGGGCAGCCGGACAAGCCTGCGGCATGGCTCTCGATACCCCCGCAACCTTTACCGTAAAGGCCGAGGATGGCACGGAGCAGGCTTACACCGTAACAATCACCGTCGCCAGGAGCAGCGATAAGGACATTACCGCCGCCGCGCTGCTCAATGCCACCGGGGATACGATCCCCATTGCGCAGGGTGTTATAAACGAAAGCGCAAAAACCGTAACCATAACCCTTGATCAGGACACCGATTCCGCAACACTCAACAGCATCGGTATGAAGTATCTGAAGCTGACACATTCTGTGGGCGCAACTGTTGCCATGGCAGGCGGATACAGCGACGCTGACGGGACATTCAAGTGGGCGAACGGCGATGTGATGTGCAACATGGAGCTCAACACGCCTGTGACCTTCACCGTCACTGCCGAAAACGGCGACGAGAAAGAATATGCCATAGAGATCAAGTACGACGCGCCCGGTGCGCCGGAGCTGACCAACGGCAGCGCGGAACGCACGAGCGCCAAGCAAGCCACGGTGAAGTTCACCTCCAGCGAGGCGGGAACCTACTATTATGCCGTGGTGAACAAGGGTGCGGCCACGCCTGCCGTGGACACCACCAGGAACGGCAAGAGCGCAACCGCGGGCGAAAATACCATAACACTGAACAACCTGACCGCGGGCGCACGCGAGATATACATTGTGGTCAAGAACGCAAACGGCGTTGAAAGCACGGCGCTGAAGGTGGATATACCGGCATTCGGCGGCGACGAGCAGCCGGGCGAGTTCAGAATTTCCATCTCCGCACCGCGGGGCGGCACACTGGCCGCCAGCAAGTCCACCGCCAGCGCCGGCGACGTCATAAACGTTACTGCAACGCCGGACGCGGGAATGCAGATGGTGGCAGGGTCGCTGACGTACACGCTTGCCGTGGCCGGAGGCGAGACAAAGAAGATAGATAACTTTGCCTTCACCATGCCCGCGGGCGACGTATCGCTCACCTGCAGGTGGGAGACCAAGACCACCACGGCGGACGGCATAACCAGCTTCAGCATCAACAACGTGCTTGGCAGCATCAACAGCGCCAACGGCACCATATCCGTTGTAATGCCCTACGGCACGGATGTAACCAAGCTTGTGCCCGTTATATCCGGCAGCGGCATAACGAAAATCACCCCGAATTCAGGTCAGGTGCAGGATTTTTCCCAGCCTGTTACCTACAAGGTTACCCTTGCTGACGGCACGGTAAAGACCTACACGGTCACCGTATACGTCCAGCCCGGCACGGCGGCGGACCAAATGTGGGATAAGCTGACGGACTTCTATAAGCAGGTGCCATGGTGGAAGCATGCTGAGCATCAGCAGAGCCACGGCAAGTATCCCCGCTACTGGTAAGCCGCATAATCTAAGCTAAGCACCCGCTAACACCCCCGCGCGCCTCGGCAATGACCAAGGTGCGCGGGGGTAGTTTGTTTGCCCGAGGTAAGACTCAAGAGAAATTATGAACAGTGGATCAGCTTCAGTTTTAACCGCGTCGAATTCGACGCGGTTAAAACTGATGAGTCTGCACAGGATACTATCTCATCAATTGATGAAATGACAGCCTTGCAGGCCTAAAACCGCGAAGAAGTAAACGCAATGAGCAGAGCATCAAAAAGCGGCAACAGCATGTAGAATATAGACTGTGCCTTATGTTCATTAAACTAAACTTAACAAGTACATTTACCACATCGTTTCCTCGACATTTCCCACATTGATTTCTCGATATTCCCCACATTACAGATTATACTGAGGACAAGGTGATTGCGATTATAGGTAGTATGCTGCGAATTACGGATTAACTGTTTAAGCATGAACCGGAGTCTTACAGGGCTGTGTTGTTGATCGGCCCAAAATGGTACGGTAAAACAACGGCAGCAAAATAAATAGCTAAAAGTGTCTTGCAGAGGAGGTAAACACAATGCTATTCATATGTTATCCCAGATGTTCAACTTGCCAGAAAGCCAAGAAATGGCTGGATGGACACGATATGAAATACACAGAGCGGCATATTGCGGAGAATAATCCTTCCTATGATGAATTAAGGGAATGGTATCGGAAGAGCGGGCTGCCGCTGAAGAAGTTTTTCAATACCAGTGGTTTGCTTTATCGGGGAATGAAGCTTAAGGACAAGCTGTCTACCATGAGCGAAGACGCCCAATTGAAACTTCTTGCTACCGATGGGATGCTGGTGAAACGTCCGCTTGTCGTCAAAGGCGATACTGTGCTTGTAGGTTTCAAGGAAGCCGAATGGACTGAAAAATTGAATTGATATCTGTACACAAAGTGAAGCTAGGATCCGGAACAGATGGCAGAAGCATATCCGGGAATATATGCTAGAATTTGAGATATCAAAGCAAAAATAACGAGGTCAATTCCATGATAAAAAACGAAAAACTGAAACAATGGGTGGCGGAGCTGGAGGCTCATATGACTCCGGACAAAATCCATTTATGTGATGGCTCACAGGAAGAATATGAGCGCTTGCTGGCGATGGAGGTTGAGCGGGGCGCAGCGATCGAGCTGAATCCGGAGCTGCGGCCGGGATGTTATCTGTTCCGCTCCGATCCGTCGGATGTGGCGCGGGTGGAGAATCGGACTTTCATCGCCGCCGAGACGGAGGACGAGGCAGGGCCGACCAATAACTGGATTGATCCGGTCGAGCTCAAGCAGACGATGTCAGAACTGTACCGGAGCTGTATGAAAGGGCGGACGATGTATATCATCCCGTTTTGCATGGGGCCGCTCGATTCGCCGCATTCGCGGCTGGGTGTTGAGATTACGGACAGTCCTTATGTTGTAGTCAATATGCACATCATGACCCGGGTCGGCACGCCGGTGCTGGAGATGATCAATGCCGGCCGGCCCTATGTGGCGGCGCTGCACTCGGTCGGCTATCCTCTGGAGCCGGGGCAGGAGGATCCGCCCTGGCCCTGCGCCCCGATGGAGCAAAAGTACATTTCCCACTTCCCCGAGACGCGTGAGATCTGGTCTTACGGCTCCGGCTACGGCGGCAATGCGCTGTTAGGCAAGAAATGCTATGCTCTGCGGATCGCTTCCGTGCTCGGTCGCGATGAGGGCTGGCTGGCGGAGCATATGCTGATCCTGAAGCTGACCTCGCCGCAGGGAGAAATCTTCCACATCTGCGGAGCCTTCCCCTCAGCCTGCGGCAAGACCAATCTGGCCATGATTGAGCCGACCCTTGAGGGCTGGACAGCCGAAACAATCGGCGACGATATCGCCTGGATGCACTTGGGCGCAGACGGCCGCCTGTGGGCGATCAATCCTGAGTCCGGCTTTTTCGGCGTAGCGCCGGGCACCTCTTATAAATCAAATTACAATGCTATGAAAGCGGTCGAATACAATACGATCTTCACCAATACCGCCCTGACGGATGATGGCGATATCTGGTGGGAAGGCATGAGCGGACCGGCTCCCGAGCATTTGCTCGACTGGCAGGGCAAGGACTGGACGCCGGACAGCGGTACCAAGGCTGCCCATCCCAACGCCCGCTTTACCGTGCGCGCTGATCAGGCGCCTTCGATTGCGCCCGACTGGGAAGCGCCGCAGGGAGTGCCGATTGACGCTATTCTGGTGGGCGGCCGCCGTGCCGACACGATTCCGCTGGTCTATGAGAGCCTGTCCTGGCAGCACGGCATCTTCATGGGCGCCATCATGGGCTCAGCCATCACCGCCGCTGTAATCTCCGATCAAGTCGGCCAGGTCAGGCGCGATCCTTTCGCCATGCTGCCGTTCTGCGGCTATCACATCGGCGACTATCTGCGCCACTGGCTGCAGGTGGCCGCACAGACCACGGCGGACAAGCTGCCGCATCTGTTCTCGGTCAACTGGTTCCGCCAGGATGAGGACGGCAAATTCATCTGGCCGGGCTTCGGCGAGAACTCCCGCGTTTTGAAGTGGATTGTCGAACGCTGTCGCGGTTTGTCAGGCGCTCGGAAAACCGCGGTCGGCTATGTCCCAGGGCCGGAAGATCTCGACCTCACCGGTCTGGACCTCTCCGCGGATCAGCTCGCCGACCTGCTGAAGATCGACCGGGACAAATGGCTGGCCGAGGTCGCCTCGATCCGCCATAATTTCGAGTCCTACGGGCCCAAGCTGCCGGCCGAGCTGTGGCAGGAGCTGGAGTCTCTGGAGCAGCGCTTACGGTCTATGGCCTAATACTTTTGTATCAGACCACAACATGACGGGCAGTAAACCTCACTATTTGAAGTTAAACAAAGGGGGCTTTTTTGCCAGCTTGTAATCTTTTCGAAACGCCGTAGTTGTCTTGACAGTCAGTTTTGTTTTTCTCACTTTTTAAGATCGGCAAAAAGTTCGTCAAGGTTATCATAACCCTTTACAGACGGATCCTTCGCAATCCTTTCCGCTTCCAACATAGCGGCAATCGTTTCCTTGTTTGGCTGATGGATAGAGATTTCAAATGGAATCCCACCCTCCCGAATCGCCTGACGCACAAAGATATTGAAAGCCGTCGTAATATTCATGCCCAGCTCACCGAACAGAACGTCGGCCTGTGCTTTCAGATCGCTGTCCATGCGGATGCTGATATTGGTAGTAGTTCTAGCCATGAAATCATCTCCTTTCAATACTACTACTATTATATGCTTTTGCACGACAAATGCAATGCTGTGCACGAAAAAGTTGCAAATATATCCGAGAACAATGGCCAGCTGGAGCTATTTCTTTTTCAGACTGATCACATGCCTGGGCATGCTGTCATTTAGCTCTCCGCCTTCGCAGACCAGCGACAGCATTTCGCCCGGCTTGAGGAACGGCAGCTGCTGGGAGACCGTGATCGAAGCGGTCAATACCTCTTTATGTCCCTCAATCAGCAGATAGTAATAGGTATTGCCCTCCATCACTACGCTCTGAATATCTGTCAGCTTGCCCTCGATCGTGATCGGCTTGATGTCCTTCGGCTCCTTTTCGCTATCGTCGACATGCAGGCGTCCGGCCAATTTCAACTGATAATTGTTCAGAGCCTCCCGGATCGAAAATCCGGTCGCTGTCACCTGGTAGTTCTTGGCATTGACCAGCGCGTACATCTTCACCAGTTGGGCATCATCTTTCAGCGCCATGCAATAAGTCGGCTCATCGCTGACATTGAGCAGGATCGGGAAAGTAGAGCTGTAACGCTTCTCCTGCACCGCTCCTTCGGCGGAATCCATGGCGGAGTACTCGTCAGCCGAAGACACCGGATAGAACTTCGTCTCTTTCGTGCGCAGATTGACCAGCACGAAGCCAAGATTCGAAGCATCGCTGGCGACCGAGGTGATACCGGTATAGAGATAAACATCATCATATAAGGCCAGATAATTGTAGCCCTGCGTAGTGCGCAGCACGCCTTTCTGGCCGATGATCGAATTGATGAAGCCCTTTTGATAAAGACCGTTCCAGTCCAGCTGCCGGATAATCATTTCCGCCGGATAGATCCGATCCGCCCAGGTCGGGCACTCCTCGACCGGCACTTTGGTCGTTTCGCCGGTGATCGCATTGCAGAGAATCACCTCGCTGACATCCAAGCCGTTAAACCAGCCGACTTTAGGTTCCATCACAGGCACAATCCAATACGGCGTGCCCTCATCATCCACCTCAAAGCGCTCATCTCCCATGATGGCCGTGGGATAAGTAAAGCGCAGATGGCGGCTGATATTGCGGAAGAAATAATCGGAATCGGAATATTTCATGCCGCTGGGCAAAGTGTGCATAGTCACCTCGCCCGAGATCAGGTCAACCATAACTTCCTTAGGCAGACCCTCTTTATGATTGTTAAACCATTTGAAAATATCGACATATTTTAAAGGCGTGACCCTGGTCGGGCGACCCTTATAGTTGATCTGAGTATAATCATCGGCGACATCAAACTGCGAAACCAGATCCGCCATCTCGCCCATCCGCTTGTTGCCCAGGCGCATCGCCGTATCGCGGTCAACCGTCGGAATATCGTAGAACTCAATCTCATAGACATCCTGGGCGAAATCACCTTCGACTTTGGTAATCAACTGGGCAAAGTCCCGCGCCCGGAAAATCTTGGCGCCTGTCAGCTGCAAGACGAAGAATAAGATCAGCAAAATAACCGGAATCCAGAGCAGCCTGCTGCCTCTCTTGAAACCCCGAAATATTCTTTTCATCTGCTCTGCCGGATTGCCCGATTGCCGCGTCTTAACCCGCGTCCGGAACCGAATCCCGAACGGGCCGACCTGCTCGCGGAAAACCCCCTCCCCGGCATCAGTCTCCGGCTCCGCCGCCTTCTTCTTCGCTCCGCCGAAAGCCAAAAAACCGGCAAAGGGCAAAATCACTAAGAAAGAAACTACAATAAAGGAGAAAAAGAACCCCGGATCGCGGAAATTCAGCGGTATCAAAGTAAAATACCACCACAGGAAAATCGCCACTGCCAGGGCGACATAATATAAAACTACATATTTTTTCTTCATTTCTGCTTCATAGACCTTTCATATTTGTCATATATTTACATATGTTTAACGAGCAATCTTCAGTATACATCATCCTTGTATCAGGCAAAGCTGTCTAACCAAAACTTAACATCAATCGCCGTCAATCACCGGCTCAGAGCCATCTCCATCTTTTCACGGCCGCGCATCAGATATCCTGGAACCCGGGCTTATAAATCCCGGCCGGTCATTTCCACACCTTCCGCGGTCACACGCGCTAAAACCATCGGTCTCGCCTCTGCTTCTTCAGCTGCTATGACGAAGGCGGCAGCGGCTCGTCCGGCAGCCTCCCTCAGCTGCTCATCCTGATTGTAGTACAGCGTAGCCAGCGGCTCGCCCTCAGTCACCATATCCCCCAGAGTTTTGTGCAAGATGATGCCCGCCAGCGGATCAATCGCATCTTCCTTGCGGCTGCGCCCCGCTCCCAGCAGACCTGCCGCCCGACCTAAATCGTCAGTCTCAATAAAATGCACGAAACCTGAGCCGGCAGCGGCAATCGTATATGACTGCGCCGCCCGGTCAAAAGTTTTCCCGCCGCGGATATAGTCTGCGTCGCCGCCCTGGGCGGCCACCATCAGGGCAAAAGTCTCCAAAGCTCTGCCGGAAATAACCGCCTCGCGTGCGAGCCGGTCACATTGCGCCAGGCTGCCTTGATCCGCCAGATACAGCATATTGGCGGCCAGTTGACGGCACAATATCTCCAGATCGGCCGGCCCCTCGCCGCGCAGAACTTGCAGCGATTCTTCCACTTCCAGGCTATTGCCGATCATCATCCCCAGCGGCCGGTCCATATCGGTCACCAGCGCAACTGTCTCCCGTCCCGCGTGCTCGCCGATGCTCACCATCATTTGCGCCAAAGCAATCGCCTCCTCTACTGTCTTCATGAAAGCGCCGCTGCCGGTCTTGACATCGAGTACGATCTTGTCCGCGCCGGAAGCGAGTTTCTTGGACATGATGCTGGAGGCGATCAGGGCGACCTGGTCAACCGTCGAGCTGACATCGCGCAAAGCGTATAGTTTTTTATCCGCCGGAGCCAGATTCGCGGTCTGCCCGGCCAGGGCGAGATTGATCTCTCTGACCTGACGGATAAACTGATCAATCTCTAACTCAGTGGAAAGCCCCGGAATCGCCTCGAGCTTATCAACAGTGCCGCCGGTATGACCCAGCCCGCGGCCGGACATCTTCGCCACCGGTACGCCGCAGGCAGCGACAATCGGCGCCACAATCATGGTTGTTTTGTCCCCGACGCCCCCGGTCGAGTGCTTATCCACCTTGATGCCTGGTATCTCCGACAGATCAATCTGATCTCCGGACTCGGCCATGGCCAGCGTCAGCTCACCCGTCTCCTGCGGCGTCATCCCGGTAAACCAAATCGCCATCAGGAATGCCGCCGCCTGGTAATCGGGAATGCTCCCCGCCACATATTCCGAGATGAAATATCTGATCTCATCTTGCGTCAGGCTTTTGCCATGCTGTTTTTTATTAATCAGGTCAATCATATTCATAATGCGATCACCTCATAAAAACATCGCCATGCCGGCCAAATATCACGAAAGGACATCTTAATTTCAGGCTCACTATCACGAAAGGACATCTTTTTGCGGTATTTGTGCGTCTAGGCCCGGTCTTTCTCCGCTTCGGCCCGGGCGATCCTGACCAGACGCGAAGTCCCCAGCCTGGTTGCGCCCAGTTCGATAAATCTCACGGCATCCTCCAGGGAGGAGATGCCGCCCGCGGCCTTGATTTGCACTCCGGCGCCGATATACTCGCGGAACAGCATGACATCGTCAAAGGTCGCGCCGCCGCCGGCAAATCCGGTCGAAGTCTTGATAAAATTCGCCCCGCCGTCGGTCACAACCCGGCAGAGTTTAATCTTCTCCCTCTCGCTCAGCTCGCTGGCTTCAATTATTACTTTGAGGATTTTGTCCTCGCAGATCATTTTCAATTGCTCAATCTCGTCCTGCACATATTCGTAGAGATCATCCTTGACCCACCCGAGATTGACTACCATATCGATTTCAGAGGCGCCTTCGTCAATAGCTTCCTGGGCTTCAAACATCTTGGCGGCAGTGCTGCTGTAACCGTTGGGGAAACCAACCACCGTACAGATCGGGATCCGATCCTCCGCATATTCCGCCGCGTCAGCAACAAAAGAGGGCGGGATGCAGACCGAGGCACAGCCGAATTCAGCCGCTTCATCAATCAGCCGGCGGATCTCCTCCCAAGTGGCGGTCGGCCGCAGCAGAGTGTGGTCAACATAGCTCAGTACTTCTTTGATTTCCATGGCATTACCTCTCGCATCATAACTTCCAACTGATTTAATTATATCTCACCCGGAAAGAGGCCGCACGAACAATGCCTCTGACCCGCGCCTGTGCTATACTTTGAACAAAATCATCAAGGAGATCGCCTTGTCCGATAGATATCGACAACCATTGTCAATCGCCCTGGTCGGAATGGGCCGGGTCGCCGAAAAGCATCTCAAAGCGATCCGTTTCTGGGAGCAAAAGCACAGGCTCCGACTGACGGCCGGAGTCAAGCTCAGGCCGGAGACCGGCGCCGGGATGCTGAAGAGGCACGGTTTTCAGCGCAGCATCCCTGTCTACCCCGTGATCGAGCAGATGCTGGCGGAAGCCAAGCCGGATATCTGCGCTATCACCACACCCAGCGGCAGCCATTTCGCTTTGGCTGAAAAGGCTCTGCAAGCCGGCTGTCATTTGCTGGTGGAAAAACCCTTGACCTTGGATCTGGATCAAGCTGACTATCTGTTGGATCTGGCCGCCGCAACCGGACTTAAGATCGCGGTCGGGCATATTTTTCGCTATGCCATGACCATGCGGGAACTGCAGGCGGATTTGGCTGCCGGCCGCTTCGGCCGCATCCTGTACGGCAATGTCATCGTCCGCTGGGGACATGATCAGGCCTATTATAAGCGGCAACCCTGGCGCGGCAGCTGGCAAGATGACGGCGGTGTCCTGATGAACCAAACTGTACACGCCCTGGATCTGATGACCTGGCTCTGCGGCGCGCTGCCTGTCACGGCCAATGGCGAACTGGCGCGCCTGCGCCATCAGATCGAAGCCGAGGACTTCGGGCTGGGTATCTTCCGGCTCGCTAACGGCGCTCTCTTGTCAGTTGAGGGCACAACCGCCGGCGACCCCCGGGACCAGGAAGCCGCGCTGTTCATTCAGACTGAGAAAGCCAGTATCCGGGCCTCCAAAAGAAAGGGCAGACATAAGCTCAGTGTCCTTGATCAGGACGGCCGCTCCTACGGCAGAGAATACATCCGGAAACATCTTGGTTGTCAGATCCGGCGCTGCGGCCTGCTAGGACTCAAACAGCTGGCCAATCCCCACACCGCGCTCTATGATGATCTGATCAGATCCATCCGGGAAAACCGCGAACCTCTCGCCTCCGGCACCGGCGGCCGGGATGCCGTGGCCATGGTACTCAGCCTCTACCAGTCCTACCGGGAACGGCGCCCGGTCAGGTATCCGCCCTCAGAACGGCGGCTAACACCACAGGACATATAATTTAACGGAGAACTGCCATGACCGGAAGAAAAAATCCAGGTTCAGATCAGAGAAGGCATTATCGGGCCGTTATCGTGCTGGCGTTCGCCTTGATCCCGGTTTTGCTGCTGGCGGGCGCCTGCGGCGGAACCAAAAAAGCCGATGAGGAAGCGGACAAAAATACCACGTCGCAGCTGAGCAAGAACAGTCCGGCCTATACTGTAGAAGGATTGTCTGAATTTACAGTCCTCGACTCTTCAGAGCTGTTTTCCTATTGCCGGCTCAGCCTGAAGGGAGTTTCACCACGATTGCTGGCTGCAGTCAACAATAACCTGCCCTATAATCTGAAAGATCTGTTTAGATTCGAATCTGAAGAAGGTCCTTACAAAATCGGCGACGAAGTCATCGTCACACTGACCTTCTCTGAATCTGAGCTGGAGGCAGCCGGCTATGCCGTGCCGGGCGGCGAACACAAAGCCGTATTCACAATCGGGGCGCAGGATGTCAAGGTGTATCTGCAAGAACTCGCACAGATGAACGGCGCCTACCGCCAACAATTATTCAACCAGGTTCATGATCTTGCCAGCGCCTGGTTTGACAGCCCCGGCTGGGTCTATTTGAATGATGAGCGCGTCACCAATCTGAGCAATCTGCAACTGCATGCCATCGCCTTGCTCAATCACAAAAGCAATGCTCTGACAGAATATGCCGACGAGAGCAGCCGGGACTATAATCCCGAATTCATATCCAAGCTGGTTTTTATCTATGAGTTAACCTGTACCAGTTACTGGTCTGCGGATCAAACCGCCAGCAAAGCCTATTTCTGTATAGAAAGCGGCGATCTGATCGTCCATCCCAACGGCGCTGTCGAAATGGATCTCAGCCAAGTCGGCCACTACAGCGTCCAAAGCGAGCTGCTGGACCTGGAAACACTTAAAAATCAATATCTCTACGCTCTCCAAGACGAATATATCATCACGGAATACACCCCCGAGGATTACATAAGCCAATAATCGCCAGGATAAACGGGGAATAGGACGCGCAGGCCATTGGCGCAGCCAAGACGGTTAGCTTCCTGTGTCACGGGTGCGGCCGACATCAAGCCGGACTATCTCGAAATCCGGCGGTTAGCTTCCTGTGCCGCAGGTGTGGCAGGGGTTTCCTGAGCGCCTTCGTCTATAGCTTGCCTGTGAAGGGCGGGTAGATGATGCCGTCCTCGGTTACGATCGCTGTAATCAGACCGGCGGGAGTTACATCAAAGCTGGGATTGTAAACCGGGACATCCGGCGGGCAGATATAGCCGCCATTGATCAGCCTGACTTCGTCAGCGCTGCGCTCTTCGATTGGTATTTCCGCCCCGGTAGGACAGGAAAGATCGATGGTCGAGGACGGCGCGGCGATATAGAAAGGGATGCCGAAGTGTCGGGCCAGGATGGCGACTCCCAAGGTGCCGATTTTGTTGGCGGTGTCGCCGTTGGCGGCGACGCGGTCACAGCCGGTGATGCAGGCTTGTATCTTGCCTTGGCTCATCACGCTGGCTGCCATATTGTCGCAGATCAGGACGAGATCCGCGCCGGCCTGCTGCAGTTCAAAAGCTGTCAGCCGTGATCCCTGCTGGCGGGGCCTGGTCTCATCGACATAGATGCAAAGCGGGATCCCCCGCTCCAGCGCCAGATAGAAGGGGGCAGTGGCCGTACCGTAGCCCGTGGTGGCCAGCGCGCCGGCATTGCAATGCGTCAGGACACCGTCGCCGGGTTTGAGCAGACTTAGGAGATGCTCGCCGATCGCCCGATTGGTGCGCAGATCTTTCTCCTGGATCAGAGCCGCCTCCCGCTCCAGACAAGAGAGTAGGCGTGCCGGCGCGGCGCCTTCGATAAATGCTGCTAGGTCATGCTCCAGACAGCGGCGAGCCGCAGCCAGCAGGCGCGAGACCGCCCATTCCAGATTGACGGCGGTAGGACGGGCCGAGATCAGATAATCAGCCCGTTGCGCAAAAGCGGCCAGGAAGTCTTCGCCGGTAACACCGGAGATGGTTTTGTCCGGCCTGATGGCCGGAGGAGCAAACTCATCTGTTTCGCCCGGACTTTCCTCTGTCGGACCACAGATCCGGCCATTGGAACAGCACTCGCCCGGATCCGGAACCGGGGTAGAAGCGGCCTCATCCCGCTTAGCGACAGGAAATGCTGCTTTGCCTCCCGCCGGCAGAAGCTCTCCGGCCGCAAGCACCATGCCGTAGGCGGCAGCAACTCCGATCGCCGGCGCGCCGCGCACTACCATATCGCGAATCGCCTCATATACACCTTCGACAGTGTCATATTCGAGATAGCTGACCACGGCGGGCAGCTCTCTCTGGTCGAGCAGACTAAGTCGCCCCTCCGACCAGCGCAAAGTATCCATCTGATCCTCCTTATCTCTATGATAGAGGAAAAAGTTCTCGGCGCGGTTGTCCACGCTCGTGAAGCTCCCACCGACACTGCTGAGCGTGTAGCCTCTTCTGTATGCGGTTGTCCACGCTCGTGAAGCTCCCACTCCTTTAATGATAGAGGAAAAAGTCCGACCTCTCAATTCGGTATTTTGTTATAGTATGAGGCAGACTAAGGCGTTAGGCTGGTAGATTATTCCGCTTGGCGGTCGTTATTGGGCTTCATTTTGTCGCTTCATTTTGCCGGACGTTTGTAATTACGGACGGCGGACTGTAATTACGAACGGCGGACTGTCTTCGACAGACGGATTGTCTTCGATAAAGGAGTTAAAACTGATTTGAGTACACAGCGGAAGAAAGGCTTCAATAAGTGGATGATTGTAGTCTCCTGCTTTTTTGTGATGGCTCTGATCGTCGGCATCATCTACAATGTCTTTACGATTTTTACAATCCCGGTAACAGAGGGACTGGGAATCAGCAGGCAGAGTTTCTCGCTGGCTCAAACCCTGATCCTGGTGGTTACGATCTTCGTCAATCTGATTATCAGCCGCATGATAGACAGATATGGGCTGATCCGCCTGTTCAGGATTTTCTCTATCCTGACACCGCTAATCTACCTCGGTTTTGCTTTCGTCAATAATCTCTGGCAACTGTACACGATTGCGCTCCTGGTTGGGATTGCGCAATGCTTCATCTCGATGGTGCCTGTCTCCATCCTGCTCAATAGCTGGTTTGACCGCGATATAGGGCTGGCGCTCGGGATCACTTTCATGGGCAGCGGTATCGGCGGCATGGTCCTCAATCCGCTGGTCAATGCCATTATTGAATCCTTGAGTTGGCGGCACGCTTTTGGTTTTCTGGCCATACTCATGTTCGTCTTTGTGGTGCCGATCGGCTTCTTCGTCCTCCGTCTGCCGCCACATCCGGCCGACGGTGCCGCTTCAGAACCGGGAACGGACGGACCCTCACCCGCGGCGGAAGTAGCTGATGTGGTCAATGAATACTTGACCACAGGCAAAGGAGTGGCTTCCGATTACAAGTTCTGGCTGCTGGCTATAGCCTTCCTCTGCAATGGGGTTGCCGGCTACAGCATTATCAATTTTGTGACGCCTTATTTCCGCGATCTCGGCTATTCCTCCTATTACGCAGCCAATGTCATGGCCATGTCAATGGGACTATTGGCCATAGGCAAAGTCTTGCTCGGCCTGATCTATGACCGCACCTCAGTTCGCTTCGCGACACTGCTGGCTATCTTCGCCGCTTTCACAGGTCTGGGCGCGCTTTGCCTTGCACACTATACCTGGGCGCTGATACCTCTGGCTTTCGGCAATCTCCTGGGCAGCCCGGCCGGCACGGTCTCGCAGCCTCTGGTCGCGCGGGGGATTTTTCGGCCGGAGGATTATTCCAAAGTCAATAGTCTCTTCGTATCCTTTTATAATATCGGCATGACCCTGACACCGATTATCGGCAACACGATCTTCGATCTGACCGGCAGCTATCGGCCGCATTTCATTGCCATGCTCGTACCGATGGCCCTCTGTTTTTTCCTGTTTTATTTTGTACTGCCACGGGAAAACAGCAAAGCCTCTGTTGAACACTAATTTCACAACGGAGTCCTTTACGCTGTCCGCCCCCCGCGCACCGGTACAACAGCATCTAAGCTATATGTCCCCAGTAGAATATATGAAGCCATAATACACTGAAAACAGCTGCGAATTACAAGCAGCATAACAAGTTGTTCGATACCAGAAATGGAGGATCTTCCTTACACCGGTTTTTCTTGTTTCAAATAAATTTTCTGGTTTCTACTGTTCGGTTTGTCCGGATAGAGATATACAACCTCTTCTGACTCTAACATCTCTTTAACAACAGCACGTAGTGTATCATTTAAACTCTTATATCCGAGTTCCTTAGCCAACTCATTGGTTGAAAGATTGCCCTTTTGTGCCAATAATTCAAGAACCAGCACCCGTAGTTCTTCTCTATTCCTCCGCTTAGAGCTTTTCTTTACTCTCGGTTCTTTCGCATCATTTTTATTCTGTTCAAGAAACGCTTGATGAATTGGGAAAATCACTCGAAAATAGCTCCTGTCCTCGTCTGTCTTAAAGATTGGTAACTCAGAACCGTTGTTTTTCATCTCATTCACAATCAGTGGAATGCCAGTATTTCTTCCCTCAACCATCTTTAATTCTTTAAGAAAATCACCAATACGCCTGTTCCGATATCGGCTGGAGATTAGCACTCTATTTTTCAGATCATTATCCGTAATTGATCGGTCAGGACCCGGAAGACTCAAGATATCCATCTGTTCAGGAGTAATTGTTACGGTAACCGGTTCGCGAATCTGATATGAGCGATGGTAAATGGCATTACTAAGTGCTTCCTCTACAGCTCTGTAAGGCCAATTGAAAACACGAACCGCCTCTGCTTGATCAGGTAATTTCGTCACATATTCTGCTATGACATAATTTCTGATATAAGACAATGCATCACTTAGTTGCCGGTTAAGTGGTCCTGTAAAAATTCTCTCTTTCATCCCAATCCCCGTCGGGTCAGGCTTGTCTATTACTTCAATCTGACTGTAAGGAAAGAAATGATCCGGTCTTTCGTTAAAAAACATCAATCCTACATTTATGGGCTTTCTCATCTCTGAAGGCCCACCGACAAGACGCATGTCTGTTGCTATATCTTCAACTGTACGGGAAAGAGAACTTTCGTACAATCCGCTGTCAACTTCGTGAAGGTACTCTGAAAGTAAACTTGAGCGCATATCTGTGATTTCCGCATGATTATTTACTCTATCATCAAAGGGAATATTTCTTGCCAGTCCAATCAGCTCCCGCTCTTCCAATGCATTTGTCCGGATGGTATTGGAACCTTTTCGGATGTAATATGCCTTTTCACTCCTTTTGGCTCCTTTTTCCGTATATATTTTTACCGGGCACTTGTAGGGTCTGTCATCTCCTCCAGGAACCCATAAAACAAGAATATACCGCCCATCTATCAACACCGGTTCTATGACCGGTATGTATCGCGGTTCAATAAGGTTGCATTTATTCAGCAGCTCCTTCTGGATAGAGTCCAATACATTTTCACTAAGCCCCTTTATGGGTAACTTGGGATAACCGTTCTGCTCTTCCACGCCTATTACAATATAACCACCGCCAAGATTATCAAAATCATTGGCAAAGGCAGTAACTGAATGCAGAATCGGTTCCGGATTCCAGTCTTTCTTGTATTCTATGCGTGCACTTTCTATCACATGTTGGCGAAGTAGTTCTTCTATATTGATCGGAATCGCCATAATTTCCCCCTATCTGAATAAGAAAACTTTACTTCTAACTCTCCCATTAACTTCCCCACACTATATCAAAGGGACAGTCGAAGGGCAAGTCAAGAGCAAGTTATTTGTTTCATATTATCGGCACTCTCCCCATCCATTTCAAAGACAAAATATCTAAAAACTGCTTAAGTAGTAGTGTTATAACCCCCACATGTCTTGCGCCGGTAAATTTTTCGCTGACACTGCAGCTCTCGCCTCGACGAAGCTGTAATCGGCGAAGCTGTAACCGATGAAGCTATAACCGGCAATGTTGCGGCGCACAATAAATATTTATGTAAAATCTACATAAATATAAGCTTAACTGTCGAAGACTGTTTTCCGACAATATTTCCCTTCTCACCGGAACTGTTTATCCGAAGTAATTAATTAATTGTTTTAGCTTTCTATTCGTAAATAATTTCCCTCTCAGTTCCGCCGGTAACCGTTTTAACTTAAATCTTTCCCGGTTATTCACAATGCATAAAGATTATTGTATGTTCCCATAAGTGCTGAAAGACAATGTTTTTCAGGGAAAAATCATTGCCCGCACCCTGAATTAATGTTACGATATGTAATCAGAGATTATCACATGGAGGTAGATTATGATTGTTGGCATTCCTAAAGAAATCATGCCCGGTGAACAGCGTGTAGCCGCAACGCCGGAAACAGTTAAAAAGATGATAGCGGACGGTTTGCGCGTCCTGGTGGAAAGAGGCGCCGGCGTAGGTTCTTTTTACCGTGATCACGAATATGAGGAGGCCGGCGCGGAACTCGTAGATACAGCCAAGGAAGTTTTCGACCGGGCGGAGATCATCCTCAAGGTCAAAGAGCCGCAATTCAATGCCGATTACGGCAAAAACGAAGCAGATCTGATGCGCAAAGGACAGATCCTGATCGCTTTCATCCACCCCGCTTCGCCTGTCAATCATGAAATGGTGCGGAAACTGGCGGAAAATGGCATCATTGCTCTGACCCTGGACACCATGCCGCGTATCTCCCGCGCTCAGAGTATGGACGCCCTGACTTCAATGTCAACTTGCGCCGGCTACAAAGGCATTCTGCTGGCTGCCAACGCCCTGCCCAGATTCGTACCGCAAATCTTCTCGGCGGTCGGCATGGTCAAACCGATCGAAGCCCTAATCATAGGCGCCGGCGTTGGAGGTTTGCAAGCCTTGGCCACAGCCAAGAGGTTGGGCGCCATTACCTATGCCGCTGACATCAGACCGGAAGCCGCGACTCAAGCCCAGTCTCTGGGCGCCAAAATCGTCGAGACCGGTGTGCCCTGTGAAGAGGCTGTAGGTGAAGGCGGCTACGCTCTGCAGCTCTCCGAAGAACGTCTGGCGGAGGAGCGCGCATTGCTGGCGCCTTATATCGAAAAAATGGATATAGTCTTCCTCTCGGCCCTGGTTCCCGGCAAAGTCGCCCCTATTCTGGTCACCGAAGATATGGTCAAGAGAATGAAACCAGGCGCGGTCATCGTTGATATCTCGATCGACCAAGGCGGCAATTGTGAAATCACACCGGCGGGGACCACGGAAGTCAAGCATGGCGTCACCTTGATCGGCATTAAGAATCTGCCCGGGCATCTGCCGCAGAGCGCCACCTGGATGTTTGCCCATAATATCTATAATCTGGTGCACTATCTCTGCCGGGACGGCGAGATCGCGCTCGACTTCAGCGACGAAATTGTCGCTTCAACCTTGACCACCCACGATGGCGAGATTGTTCACCAAGGCACTCGCGAGGCCATGGGTCTATAGTCTGTCAATCATTGCCGCCGGCATTTCCGCCGGTGGCATTTTATTTTTATGAGGTGAAATTTGTCTACGATTCAATTTGTCTTATCGGCAATCTTTGTGGTATCCGCTCTGGTCGGATACAAGATTATCAACCGCGTGCCCAGCCTGTTGCATACGCCTCTGATGTCCGGCATGAACGCTTTCTCCGGTGTCACAATCCTGGGCTGCCTGGCGGCGACCGCCGCCACCGGTGTCCTGGGTGAACCGGGTGTCAACTGGATAGCAAGAATTTTCGGCTATATAGCCATCATCTTGGCTATGCTGAATGTAGTGGGCGGATTTGCCGTCACCGACCGGATGCTGCGCATGTTCCACAGCGAATCCGCTGCCGGAACCGAAACGGCCGGAACTGAAAAAACCGGAGGTCAGGACTAATGCTAAACTCTCTGATTTCAATCGCTGTCATGGCGCAAAGCAGCAACGTCAATATCATCCCCAATATGGACTCCTCCAAGCAGATCCCCTATCTGGTTCTGGCTGGATTGTTGGCGCTCACGGTCCTGATCGGCATTTCCATGATGAGCAAGGTCAACCGCGCCGTAGCCGGCAATCTCCTGGGCTCAGTATCCATGGCTCTGGCGATCGGCCTTACCCTGTGGGCTTTCGATATCTTCTCGGTGGTTGACCTCTGGGTCGCCATGCTGATCGGCACCATCCTCGGTCTGATCCTCTCGCGCAAGGTCACCATGCTGCAGATGCCCCAGATGGTAGGACTTCTCAACGGTTTCGGCGGCGGCGCCTCCATGATCGCCGGCGCCCTGACCCTGATCAATCCCGGCGGCGAGGATCCATTCTCGCTGATCACCTCCGGCCTCGCCATCTATGTCGGCGCCCTGACCCTGACCGGCTCCATTGTGGCCGCCGGCAAGCTCCACCAGGTCTTCACTCAGAAGCCAATCGTACTCAAGGGACATCAGTTCTGGACTATCGCCACGGCGCTGCTGGGATTTGTCAGCGCCATCCTCTTTGTCCATCCCGCCTTTCAGAGCGGAGCGGCCAAGATAATACTAATTCTGGTTTGTGCCGTCATCTCCGGCGCTTTCGGCGTTATCTTCTCCATCCGCGTGGGCGGCGCCGATATGCCCATCACCATCTCTTTGCTTAACTCCTTCTCCGGAGTCGCCGGCGGCATTGCCGGCCTGGCAATCTCAGATCCTCTGCTGGTAGCTGTCGGCGGTATCGTCGGAGCCTCCGGCCTCTTGCTGACTCAGATCATGTGCCGCGCCATGAACCGCAAACTGACGGATATCCTGCTGGGCAAAACATCTACCCCCATGATTAAAAAAGCGACCAAGGGAACAGCGCCTGCTGTTATTTCAGACCCTGCTTCAACTGCCACAGCAGATGACGCCGCTGTTGAATTCACAGACGAAGGCGCTCAGGAAGCCCCCGCCGCACTTGAGACAAAGGAAGATCCCCATCTTGACTGGCTCAAGGAAGCCCGCCGCGTAATCATAGTTCCCGGTTACGGTATGGCTCTGTCCCAGGCTCAGGAACAGGTAAAGCAGCTGATGCTCCTGCTCGAAAGCCAAGGCGCAGAAGTCGATTTCGCCATCCACCCGGTAGCAGGGCGCATGCCGGGACATATGAATGTACTGCTGGCCGAAGTGGACATACCCTACGATAAATTGCGCGAAATGGAAGAGATCAACGACCAATTCAAGAATGCTGATCTGGCGATTATCATCGGCGCCAATGACGTAGTCAATCCGGCAGCCAATACCGCCGTCGGCACACCCATCTACGGCATGCCGATCCTATCTGTCGAGGACGCCGGGCATTTGATCATCATGAACTTCGACCGCCAGCCCGGTTATGCCGGAGTAGATAATCCACTATATGACGAGAGCGCGGACAAGGTAGCCCTGCTCCTGGGCGATGCCAAGGCATCGCTGGAGGAGATCTTTGCCCGGCTGGCCGATCGTTAGTAAGGTGATTGGCCTTTCTTTGGCAAAATAAAAAAGAAAGCGACCGCAGCCAAGACGGTCGATATCAGCAACAGCCAGAAAGCGAAAACATAGCTATGCGTTTTGTTATAGATAAAGCTGATAATGACCGGCGCAATGATAGTAGCAATGCCATAAGTGATTTGTAGATATGAACTGAACCTGGCATAGTTCTTAGGTCCGTACATGCTGCGGACGAGGATCGAAAAGGCCACGGACGAAAAAGCCAGACCCAGACCGGTGCTGACCGCCAAAGGAACAGCGAAGACTTTATTGCTGATCATAATGGCACTGAAAAGACCGACAATAGTACACAGAGAACTCAGAATGGATGTGATCTTAAGCCCCAGAACGTCATAAAGATAACCCATCAGAGATTTGCCGACAGTCAGAAAGATCATAATGGCAGAGGATATTTTCGCTGCCTCGGTCAATTGATAGCCTTCATCAATCAGATGCGGCGGCAGATTGCTGAAGAGCGTATCGTTGGACAAGCTCATCAAAAAAATCGCCAGAATAAAAATCCAGAAAGACGCCGTGCGCACGGCGTCTTTGACTTCCACTCCTTCAGTCCGCAGCTGCTCCTCATTTTCCTGCGCTCCTTCCGTCGCTCCATAGGGTTTCAGCCCCAGCTCGTACGGTGTGGGTCTGACAATCAGGAACAAAGTCAGGAAGGATACCGCCAGCGTAATCAGACCAAATAAAAACATGGTATAACGCCAACCTAAGGCCGGAATCCAGATACCGCCCAACCAGTTAAAGATCGCGCCCCCCAGACCGGAGCCGGTAAAAGCGATACCAATGGCGAAAGAGGAGCGCTTCTGAAACCAATTATGAATCACAATCGAAAGCGGGATATAGCCGCCGACACTGAGCAGAGCCGTCTGGATAAAAAGCACGGTGTAATACTGGATCAAATTCTGGATATAACTCAGAGAAATAATATTGGCGACCAGAAGCAGCGAATTGAGACGGATCAATTTCATCACCGGAATATGCCGCAACAGCAATGCGCACAAATAGGTGCCGAATATACTGCCTGCGCCCTTAACAGTTACACCCAGGACTATTTCCGCCCGGGTTGCCTGCAAAGACTCCTGGATCGGAGTCATAAAGAGACTGTATGAGTTATAAGTTGAACCCCAGATAGCGGTCAGGCCAAATAAGATGGCCCCGACTGTAACCCAGTGCATCGGCAGGCGTTGGCTTAATTTATTGTTAAGTGAATTTTGTCCCACTTCGCTCTCCCGCTCAGAACGGTTCTTTATTCTGACCGGGCAGAATAAATAACCAGGTAATAGCCACCAGGCAGGAGAGAGCAAAGAAAATCCAGAACGCCGGAATATAGCTCCGGCTGCGCTGATAGATGACGCTGACAACGATCGGATTCAGGATCGTGGCAAAACCGTGAGCAATCTGCAAAAAAGATGAGAAGCGAGCATAGTTCTTCTGGCCGAACAGATGCAGTGAGAAAACAGGAAGAGCAATGGAGTTGAAAGATAGCCCGATTCCCGCTCCGACAACCAAAGTCAGAACAAAGATGCGATTGTTGATCATAATCGCACTGAAGATACCGAGTGAAACCAAGAGCGTACAGAGCAAAGCTCCTCTGCGGAGGCCGAGAAGATCAAAGAGATAACCGATCAGAGCCTTGCCGATCATCAGAAATACCATCAGAACCGAGGTGATCTTGGCCGCCTGCGGCAAAGAATAGCCGCTGTCAATCAGATGCGGCGAGATATTATTGAACAGACTGTTAGTTGCTATCCCCATCAGAAAGATCGCGCTGATAAAGATCCAGAAACGAGCTGATCTCAATGCTTCTCTGACTTCAATGCCTTGCGGCTCAGCGACAACTTCGGAAGCATCAGGGCTGTCGGAGGCGCCGTAAGGGCGCAAGCCCAGCTCATAAGGCGTAGCGCGGATAATCAGGAACAGCGTAATCAGAAAGACAAATAGATTAATAATTCCGAACAGGAACATCGCCCGCCGCCAGCCCATCGACGGTATCCAAATACCCCCCAGCCAGTTGAAAATAACACCCCCCAGGCCGGTGCCGGTAAAAGCCAGGCCGATGGCCAGCGAAGAACGCTTCTCAAACCAATTGTGAACGATAATAGACAGAGGAATGAATCCACCGGTAATAGTCAAAACCGCCTGAACAAAGAGTACGGCATAATACTGCAACAAGCTCTGCACCAAACTGAGTGAGATAATATTGCCCACAAGCAGGAACGCAGACAAGCGCAGCAATTTCATGACAGACATCTTATTCAGCAGGAAAGCGCACAGATAAGAACCCAGGATGCTGCCGATGCCTTTGACCGTTACGCCCAAGACAATATCGGAGCGCGATACCTGCAATGATTCCTGTACCGGCGTGACAAAGAGGCTGTAAGAATTGTAGGTTGCGCCCCACATGGCAACCAGGGTGATCATCACCGCACCGACAATAATCCAATGCATATGCGTCGATTGGCGAAGCCTGTTTTCTATTTGACTGCTGATCTTATTCACTTCTCTCCTAAGGGCAGCCCTTGGAGGAAGCCCCAGTCGCGATCGTACAGGCGGCCGTCTTCGGATGCCTTCAGTTCCTGGAGCAGGCGTGTAGTCTGGCTTTCCAGGGTGTCGATATAATGGATGATGGCGGCGGCAACGGTAGTCGGACGGTCGCCGTATTCGCCGTGGTGGCCCACTATGACGGACTGCACCTGACGATAGAAATCTTCGTTGTATTGACCGATAATGCGCTCGGCAAATGCGGCCAGATATTCTATACCCCTGATTCGATGTGAAGAGTACCAGTAAGGCGCCACTTCCAGATTATCGTATTCAAAGACTTTGCCGATATCGTGCACGACGATGGCAAAGCAGAGCAGATCAGCACTGGGAAGCAGCTCGGGATTATTTTCGAGCAGGGCGGCCAGGATGCGCAGCATCTTAGTCGTATGATGAAACAGGCCGCCGATGAGATTATCGTGATGTCTGATCGCGGCGCCTTCCGTCTGGAAACGTCCGTCAAGGGCCGGATCATTGATTATATCGTCAAGCAAAGCCCAGCAGGCGTCGCTGACACCGATCCGGGACAGCCGCTCCCGAACCCGCTGCCAGTTTGCGTCCAGTATGATGCGGGGGATTGAGTTCAGAAAGTCGCTCTTCTTAATATTCTGACTCAGCGAAGGCGCTATAGAGCGGACGGTCAGATAAACCTTGTCATTGAAGCTATTGCCGACCACTTCCGCATCGTAAATCCCGGGACCGTTAGCAACCACCGGCTTAAAGATCTCCGGCTCCCAGATCCTGAACTCAACTTCCTGATCCTGATTGATGAAATTACCAATCATGAAGTCGGATTTCTTGCCCGTTCTGATCACGGGATAGTCATTAATATAGACCATTCCCTGGGAGATCTTATTCAGTTCCAGCGCTGCATTCAGATCAATGATCGGCATATAGCCCTCCTTATCCAAGGGTGACGCATGGACATTGCGCGCCTTCGTCACCTAATTACTATCTTATCAGATTGCAAACAGGATAGACGACTCATTTGGCGATAAAAATCCGGTTCCGTATTGAAAGATCCCCCCTAACGCAAAAGCAGAGTGTCTTTAACAATGCAAATTGCTGGAGTAGAGAGAACTTTGCTAATATTAGTTGTGGAAAGTTATTTCCTTCAATTTTCTAAATAAAGGATTTGGTGGGCATGAAAAAATATGATGTCTTAGTGCTGGGCGCAGGGCTGGCGGGAATTTTCACGGCTTTGGAGCTGGTTCGCGAGCGGCCGGAGCTGAAAATCGCGCTGCTGGAGCAGGGCGAGCCGATTGCGGAGAGGAAATGTCCGATTATCGCCGGGCAGAGCGCCGGCTGTATTCATTGCTCTACTTGCGATATTATGCGCGGCTTCGGCGGGGCGGGTGCTTTTTCCGACGGCAAGTTCAATTTTACGACTGAATTCGGCGGCTGGCTGACCGATTACCTGCCGGCGCGGCAGGTTATGGATCTGATCTATGAGGTGGATCGGGTCAACCAGGAGTTCGGCGCGCCGGATGAGTTTTATTCGACGAGTACACCGGCGGCGGAGGAAGTGCGCCGCAAAGCTCTCGGCTGCGATATTCATCTGCTCGATGCCAAGTGCAAGCATATCGGCACGGAGAGAAATCGGGAGATTCTGCTGCGGCAGTCGGCCTGGCTGGAGGAAAGGGTTGATCTCTTCTGCCGCACCAAGGTAGAAAATATCCATCCGCAGCAGCGGCGGCAGCCGCAGTCTTCCGCCATATCCCCCGGGACAGTCGACAGCTATGTGCTGGAAACTGCGGCCGGTGACTTCCGGGGCAAGTTCCTGGTCGCCGCGCCGGGGCGCGCCGGCGCCGAATGGTTCTCGCATCAGACGAAGGGCCTGGGTCTCTCGCTGACCCATAATCGGGTCGATCTGGGCGTCCGGGTCGAGCTGCCGGCTCTGGTCTTCAAGGATATTACCGACGCCATGTACGAAGCCAAGCTCTTGTACGAAACCAAGCAGTATCACGATATTGTGCGCACTTTCTGCATGAACCCCTACGGCCATGTGGTGACGGAGAATACCGACGGCATTATTACCGTCAACGGCCACAGTTATGAGGACCCCAAGCTGCGCAGCGAGAATACCAATTTTGCCCTGCTGGTCTCGAACCGCTTTACTCAGCCCTTTACCGAGCCGAACCGTTACGGCAAGCATATCGCGGCTCTGTCCAATATGCTGGGCGGCGGCGTACTGCTGCAACGCTTCGGCGATCTGATCTACGGCCGGCGGACAACCGCCCACCGCATGACCAAGTGCTTCGTGCGCCCGACGCTTGATGCCGTGCCCGGTGATCTGAGCCTGGCTCTGCCCAAGCGCCATCTCGATAATGTGATCGAGATGATCTACGCCCTGGATAAACTCGCGCCCGGCACGGCCAATGCGGATACGCTGCTGTACGGTGTCGAAGTCAAATTCTACAGCGGCCGCGTGCACCTGACTGCCGAACTGGAAACGGAGCTGCCGAATTTCTTCGCTATCGGCGACGGCGCCGGCATCACCAGAGGCTTATCGCAAGCGGGCGCTTCCGGCATCCATGCCGCCCGCGCAATCCTCAAGCGCCTGGACTGAGGCAGAGGTTCGTCCCGCCGTGCCGGTTGCTTTAGTCAGCGTGCAGGCTCAAGACCGTGATTTCACGAGACAAGTTACTGCTCCCGCTTAACATCGCTACTGTTATCACAAATTGAGGAGTGAAAGGTTCTGAACTTTGCAATATGAATCGCCATCCGACTGACAATCCATTATTTAGCCGCTCGCTGCCGCTCTACGGCGAGGCCGGAATCCGGCGCCTGACCGAGGCCAAAGTCGCCATCTTCGGTCTGGGCGGTGTCGGCTCCTACGCCGCCGAGGCTCTGGCCCGGGCCGGTGTCGGAGCTTTCCTGCTGGTAGACGGCGACTGCATCGAGCCCTCCAATCTCAACCGCCAGCTCTACGCGCTGCACTCGACGCTGGGCCGCGCCAAGACAGAGCTGGCCCGCGAGCGCATTCTGGACATCAACCCCGGGGCAGAGTGCGCGATTCACAGCGCCTTCGTCGCAGCTGACGAGATCGGGCAGGTGCTGGCGCTGCAGCCCGACACGGACTTGATCCTGGACGCGATTGATAGCGTCCAAACCAAGGTGGCTTTGATAACGAAGGCGGTGCGGGGTGGTATCCCGATCTTTTCCTCAATGGGCGCCGGCTTCAGATTGGATCCGACCCGGGTGCGCTGCGCCGATCTGGCCCGGACACATGGCGATAAGCTGGCGCGAATCATGCGGCGGGAGCTGAAGGCGGAGGGAATTATTCATCTGCCGGTGGTGTTCTCCGACGAACCGGCTGTTAGTGTGGGCGGCAGCCAAAGGCTGACAGCTACTGCCAAAGCTGAGCTGGCTGTTGCAGACAGCGGGTCGGCCGCCGCAGACGGCGGGCCTAGCATGCCCTGCGAGGTTAACGTACCCGACGGGGTGGGCGGCGCGGACAAGGGCACAGAGCCACCGGTGTCGGCGTCTTCGTCACTGGTGCCGCCGGCATTCGGACTGGCCCTGGCCAGTCTGGCTCTCCGCTTTTTATTGCAAGACGAGGCCTGCCATGAGTAGAGATTTGCGGCGGTATCAGGTGTTTCTGCTGGACGCGGACGGCACTTTGCTTGATTTTGATCAGTGTCAGAGAGTCGCTTTGGACCATATGCTATTTGATTTCGGCTATCAGATGACGGAAGATCTGCTGACCAGTTTTCACCGCATTAACCGGGGATTCTGGCGCGATCTGGCCGCGGGCAAGATCAAAAAGCAGGAGCTGCTGCCGGGGCGCTTTCGGGTTTTCGCTCAGGAAGCCGGACTGCATCTGGCGCCGGAACTGGCCAATCGCTCTTTTCTGACTCATCTCAGTTATCAGGTTTTCGCTTTTCCCGGGGTAGAAGATGTGCTGCGGCAGCTATCTGAGCGCAGCCGGATCGTCATCGCCACCAATGGCGTTGACTTCGTGCAGAAGCGGCGCTTCGCCCTCTCGGGGCTGATGCCCTATATCCATCGGATTGTCGTCTCCGAGGCGGTAGGCGCGAATAAGCCTGAGGCGGCATTCTTTGAGGCGGCGCTGAAGCTGGCAGGCAGTCCCGACCCGGCAACCGTACTGATGGTGGGCGATTCACTTGAGTCGGATATCAAGGGGGCAAATGACTTCGGTCTGGACAGTTGCCTGTACGATCCGAAAGCCATTCACCCCCGGGGTGACGCAAAATATACGATCCGCAAGCTCGAAGAATTGCTGGATTTCTAATTTCCCCTATAGTCTGCCGGCGTGCCGGCGCAGAGCCCAGTTGCGCAACTGGTTATTAGTTAAGTTAAATCGTTTTGGTTTTCCCTCTAATCCTTCCGGCGCAGGTACTGTCTGTTGCTTATAACATGCCCTCCGGCAGCCAGACCAGGGCGAAAGCGCGCAGGCGGATATCCATCTTGCGCGGCGCGATTTCTATGGTTTCAATCTCATCGTGCTGATGGTCAAATTCTTGATGCAGGAGTTCGACTTCCTGCTCTAATTCAGCTTCCAGAGCTTGTAATTCATCCCGATATATAGTCAGTGTTTCCTCTGCTCTGCCCACATCGCTCCCGTGTCGCTGCGAGCGGCTGCCGGCTCTGGCAGCTGTAGTCGCCCGGCCCAGAGTGGAAGTGGAGAGAGTCTTGCGACCCATGAAGGCACCGAGAATGGTCGCCCCGACTGAAATAGCGGTTTGCCTTTTGGCATCCTCAGCCTGCTCTACCTTTCGTGACAGCTGCTGTTCCTGCTTTCTGACCTTTTCTTCCGCCCGCATGATGCGAGCCTGGTACTTGTCGCGCAGTTTCTGAACCGCTTCGTCTCGTTGTTCTCTCAGCACCTGCTCCAGGCGGATTTTGAACTCGCGCAGGTCTTCTTCCGGCTGTGACACCAGTCCTGTACCGGGATTGCGGAACAGTTCCAGCCTGCTGCGGCGGAAAATCACATCTTTCAGATCACGCTCCCACTGGGTGAAGCTCGTTTTCTTGTGGGCAATTTCCGGCAGCGGTACATAGCTTGCCCGCTCGGGCGCCCGGGTCTTGAGATCTTGCTCTTGAATTTTCCGATCATCATCCAACTGCCAAGTGACAGTAACCAGACCATCCTGCAAGAGCGTGAACCAGCTCTCTTCGCGGCTGGCGGAAATATCCTTCTTGCTATCTTCAAAATGAATCTCAGCCAGACCGATCAGTGCCGGCTGCAAGACCACCTCTTCTTCCGCCCGGTAATAATAGACGGGAACGCCCTGAGGAGCAGCAGGGACGGTCAGCAGTAAACCGCCGGTCGCAGCTTTCTCCGTGACAGTCGGTATAGGATCCGGCTGAACTGCCGCAGCCGCGGCAGGGGTTAGGGTTGAGACAGCAGCCGGTGGGGCGGGGGTTGTGGCAGCGGCCGGCGGAGCAGGGGCGGGGGCTGGAGTTGAGACCGCGATCGGGGTTGAGACAGCGGCCAGCGGAGCGGCGGCCGCGGCGGCCGGGATAGCTCTGTCTGCCGGCTCTATGCCGGATGCAGCACTTGTACCGGATGCAGCGCCTATACCACCTACATCACCTGTACCACCTACAGCACCTGTACCGGCTGCAGCATCTATACCGGCTACCGCGCCTGTACCTACTGCGGTGCCTGTACCGCCTTCGGTATCTCTGCCGGCGGTCAGCTCCCGAATCTGGTTGCGCAGCAGGGGACCGGCCAGATAAGACATGGTCCAACGGGTCTCAAAGAGAACAGGTTCAGCCTCGTGCACATTATTCATCAGGAATCTGCGCTTCCCCAGGCCGGACAGCAGTGCATCCATGCTGCGCCTGTCGAAAGCGGAACCGGAAGCAACCGCCGCGCCCTCCAGTCCGTCCAGCAGTCTGGCTTTGTCGCGCTCAGTCTGCAGGCGGCCGATAAACCAGGTGCCTATATTGGCCAATGCCTTATAATCCAGATCTACCGGATTTTGTGTCGTCAGCACTATACCCAGGCCATAGGCTCTGGCTTGCTTCAGCAAAGTCAGCAAAGGCTGCTTGGAAGGCGGATTGGCAACGGGAGGGAAATAACCAAAGATCTCATCCATATAGAACAGCGCTCTCAGACTGGAAGTACCGGGCTGAGCTCGCATCCAGCTCACCAGCTGATTCAGCAGCAAAGAAACGAAGAACATCCGCTCATTATCGTTGAGGTGAGAGATCGAGAGGATAGATATTTTCGGTTTGCCGGCCTCTGTATAGAGCAGATTGTCAATATCTAAGCTTTCGCCCTCCAGCCAACCGGAAAATTGCGGCGACGCCAGGAGATTATTAAAGCGCAAAGCTAAAGCGAAGCGCTCTTTTTGCGGGAAGAAATCCTCCAGCTCCATAATTCCTACGCGCGAGAAGGACGGATTTTGAATGGCGGCGATCAGCTGGGGCAGATCCGGCTGTTGCCGCTGTTCCCAGCTCTGATGCAAGATATTGGCAATCAGGATATGCTCTCTGGACTGCAAAGGATCGGCCTCAATTCCGATCAAGCTCAAGAGGCCGGAGGCTGTGCCCGATACCTGTTCGGCCATCAGTTCATTGTCCGCCGCCACTTGCGGGGCAGGAACATTTAACAGCTTCAGAATAGACAGCGGCTTGCCGGCGGAGCTGCCGGGTGTGTAGAGCGCAAACTCTGTTGTCTCCCGCATAGTTCTGATCCGCTCCGGCGCAATGCCCCAGCCCGCCAGGCCCGAGCGCCAGGTCTCGGCCTGCCGCGCGGCATATTCCTGCACAGAAATACCCTTCGCCTCTGCCTCTTCCGTCCTGACCCAAGGCTCAAAATCCGTTGCCTTCATGTCAGGGAAGCTGAGCAGAAGATTCGTCATATCGCCTTTGGGATCGACCACAATCGCCGGAATTCGGTCCATCGCCGCCTCTTCCAGCAAGCCGACACAAAGACCTGTCTTGCCGCTGCCCGTCATACCCACGCACATGGCGTGAGTGGTCAGGTCTTTGGCATCGTACAGCAATAGATTATCGGTCTTCTCATTTGTGGCCGCATCAATTTCGCGTCCCAGATAGAACAAGCCCAGTTTTTCAAAATCCATTTCATCACCCTCGCAATACAATGACTACTCGCAGGAAACAGATATATTCAATATATACCTGCCAAAATCTTGTTATATCTCTCTTATCAGCTAGATAATAGTTTCTCTTTCAGTGCCTCTTGTAGAGTTTGGGAAAAGTTTACTCCGGCTTCTTCCGCCCTGGCATTAAGCCAGGCAGGAATAGTCAGGGTCTTCTTCACCGATTTATTACCCCACTCTTTGTGATAAATATCTGTATCCACTTCGATCAGCGCAACAGTTTCATTCTTCTTAGGAGTAATATCACTTGCTTTTGATGCCGGAGCGATGGGCATTTGTTTATCTTCAGCATGAGCCAACCACAATGCCAGAGCGTCTTTGCCCATAGCAAAGGCGTCATCTACATTGTCTCCTTGAGAATAACAGCCCTCAATATCGGGGAAATATATAGAATAACCCCCCTCTTTTTCTTTTACAAAAATCGCTGGATAAATATGTTTCATTCTGTACCTTCCCCAGGGCTATTCCAACCCTGCATCCTTCAATATGTTTCTCTCTGTGCCTTTCGGAAGTTCTTGGCTCTTATGCCGTGGTCTTTTCCGGCGCCGGAATCTCAGGAAACTGTTGATACCCAAGATTGTCGTAAACAGAAAAAAGGGTAAAAAGAAGAAAATCAGCCGATACAGCAAAAGCGACAGTACGACTTTCTCTTTCTCCAGCCCTATTATCCCCAGCATGCTGATGGCTGCCAGATCGAAGCTGCCGAAGCCGCCCGGAATGAAAGACATATAGCCGAGGGCAGTCGCAGCCACAAACACGAAAAACAGCAAAGGCAAATTAACGCCGGGCGAGAACAGGCGGATAGTGTAAGCAAAGAAAGTAAAAGAACCCAGCCATTCCAGCAAAGAAACCAGATGCAGGCTCAGCTTTTCCCGCAGCGGCATCTTACCGATCTGAGAATCGCGGATATTGAGGCGGCCGATTTTGATCAAGCCGGTCAGATAGTAAAACGGTAAATAGAGGCTGAACACGAAGCACAAGAGAAGCAGGAAAGGCTCATAGATCCCGACGGCAAAGGGCAGCCCCAGCATAAGATACATGCAGACTCCGGTCAGCCCGGAAGCCCAGATGCGCGCGGCATAGCCCATTGTATTGTCCCGGTTGCTGTGATAGCGCTGGTATAGTTTAAGTCTCAGGGCGCCTCCGGACAGACCGCCGAAACCTAAGAAACGGCCGAACGCCTGTGAGGTCCAGCCGATCCACAAGAGCTTGAATTTGCTGAGTGCGCTGGCATGGAAATAATCTTGAACCACATCATAAATTCCGGCAATCAGGAAGCAGGCCAGCCCGAGAAGAGCACTCCACAACAATCTGGGCACGGATAACTCCCGGGCCGCCCGACGTATCTCATCCAGCTTGATCCCGGCAAACTGCTGCCTGGCCGCAATAACGACCAGAACAATCACCAGCCCGGTCACCGCAAAGCGCAGCAGCCGGTTATAACGGGCGAACAGCAATCTCAGCTTTATGATGCTAAGTTTCATAATATATTCCGAATCTCGTCAGTACCGGAGCGGGATGGACTGTCGATCCCTGCGGTTCGCGTGCCCCGGGGCAATCTCGTCAGTGCCGGAGCGGGATGGGCTGTCGATCCCTGCGGTTCGTGTACTCCGGGGCAATCTTGTCAGCTCCGGAGCTGTGAACGGACTGCAAAATTATCGCAAACGGCAGATAGCTAAAGTCCTCGCCCGGTATCTGCCTTATTTTAAACCAAATAGACAGTATTAACCATCAACAGTCTCAACTCATGGCGGCGCAGTCTCCTTACCGGCACATAACTGACCATTTTTTGCAATTTTGTAGAACGCGCCCTTATAACACACTAAAATCAATGCTCCCTGCAAAAATAAAAGTTGCGCCAGGTCTTAAAGCTGTTCATTAGTAAAATTGGAGGTGGCAGGCAAAAACGCAAGCATTCACAGGATGGCTACAGACATATCGTCATGTAGGGCGGAATGCGGATGATATCCTCTTTTACGCTCAAGTTGCGCGTGTGTATGACATAGCCGCAACCGATTCGACTCCCGTATTTCTCTTTAAACTTTATAAGTGATTTCACTGAATAGTTCGTGCCGGATTTGACTTCAATTGGAAAGATCTTGTACTTGGTTTTGCTCTTATTGGAGATAATGAAGTCGATTTCAATATCGTTGCGCTTCTTTTCTTCATTATATTGGGTGTAGAAAAATAGGCGATGTCCGTTCGCTACCAGCATCTGAGAAATAACGTTTTCGTAGAGCATGCCTTCGTTTAAACCCAGCTTGCCTGCGAGTACCTGCTTATAAATTTCATCTTCAAAAAGTTCATTTTCGTCAAAGGCGTGGCTGACAAGAAGTCCCGTATCGCCCATATAGCATTTTATATAGGTATCGGATTCCGTAAGAGACAGACCGACATTAGGATCGCTCACACGACGGCACTCGTTACAGATCATGGAATCGGAAAGCCAGAAGAAGGTTTCTTCGTATTGGTCAGCGGTGGAGTTTTCCACGATACGGTTGAACACCACTCTTTTTTCATGCCGGGACAACAGGCCGGGAATCTGATCAAAAATCGCCAAAACCTTGGAGCGGTACTGTGCATTAATTTTCATAATGTCGTTTCGATAAAGCTCCAGAATATCCCGTTTTTCAAGATCTGACTTGCCAAAGTCTTTGCGGCTCTCCAAAAAAGCCACAACGCTCATCGGCATACCTCCAACCAGCATATATTGCTTGAACAGCAACATCGCTTTGTTGTGGATGCCTCGCTCAAGCGGCTCCTTAACAGACGATACGCAAGTATAGATATCCATAATTTTCCTGCAATACGCAATATTAAAGCCTGTATGCTTTACAACAATACGCAGAATTAAGCCGGCAATTATTCCGTTTTTTCCGGTTTTTATTTAAACAAGATTTCATGAAAGCCGGTCTCTGAGTGCGTTACAGGGTTTTTAACAAATACTGGCATTTTTCTTGCACATATTATGCTGAATATTACCCGCTAATCCTAAACAAGAGTATTTTAGCTGCAGGGTTTCAGACTTGTTTCGCGGGCATTCTTACATGATGTATCACGCTAATACAAGGCTTTCGTGACTGCGCAGTAATCTCTGTTTTAAACCAAATAGACAGTATTAACCATCAACAGTCTCAACCCATGATGGCATAACAGCTACAGATGGATTAAAATTGGAGCACAATACAAATATACTGGGTACAATAAGAATCTACCGGCAAAGGAGAGTATATCAATGAACTCTGACAAATATCTGCAATTATTAGCTAAAGAATATCCCAATATCAAGGCGGCTACGGCCGAGATCATCCATCTCAATGCTCTGAAAGCCCTGCCCAAAGGAACAGAGTATTTCTTCAGCGATTTGCACGGAGAGGACAAGGCTTTCTTGCATCTGCTGCGCTCCGCCTCAGGAAATATCCGGACCAAGATTTCCGAACTTTTTGCCAACAAACTGACTACCGAGGAACAAAATCAGCTGGCGAATCTGGTCTATGATCCGGTCCGGGTACTGCAGATTTTGAAAGAATCGGACCGCCTGAATCCGGAATGGATTCGGATTGTTATCTTCCGTCTGGTTGATCTTTGCCACTATATCGGAACCAAATCCTCAAGGGAAAACATTGCCCGCAAGACGCCGCAGCTGTACTACGATATTATCACGGAGCTATTGTTCACAGGCTATGAAGAGCAAAATAAAAAGGAATATATCGAGAGCATTATCCGCTTTATCATTGAAGCCGACGCCAGCAAGAGCTTCATCATCGCCATGTGCAATATGATTCAGAATCTCTGTGTCAATTCCCTGCATATTCTCGGCGATATCTTCGACCGCGGCCCGGGTCCTCACCGCATCATGGAAGAACTGATCAACTTCCCGGTAGTGGATATCCAGTGGGGCAATCACGACATCCTCTGGATGGGCGCCGCTGCCGGCAATGAAGTCTGCATGACCAGTGTGCTGCGCATCGGTATCGGCTACAACAATTTCGATGCCTTGGAAGACGGCTACGACCTGAATCTCCGGCCTTTGTCATCCTTTGCCGAAGCCGTCTACGGCCGGGACAAGTGCGCCAGATTCCAGCCCAAGATTCTCGACAAGAATGAGTATGATCAAGTCGATTCCTCCCATGCCGCACGGATGCACAAGGCGATTTCCATCATCCAGTTCAAGTTGGAAGGCCAGCTCCTGGAGCGCCATCCCGAATATGGTATGGACGATCGGATTGTGCTGAAAAAAATAGATTTTGAACGGGGTGTCTATAAGCACGGCGATCAGGAATATCCGCTGCTCGATACCAATTTCCCCACCATTGATCCCAAAGATCCGCTCAAACTGACAGAGGAGGAAAAAGATCTGATGCACGGCATCAGGGCCTCTTTCCTGCACTCGGAGCCTCTGCACCGGCATATCCGTTTCCTCTATTCCTGCGGCAGCATGTATAAAACGGTCAATAGCAATCTGCTCTTCCACGGCTGTATCCCGCTCCGGGAAGACGGCAGCTTCGATACTATGAAGCTCAAGGGCAAGGAATACGGCGGCAAGGCGCTGATGGACATGCTCAATCTCTTGATCCAGGACGCTTATTTCCTGACTTCGGAGCCCAGACAAAAGAAGCAAGCAGAAGATCTGATGTGGTATCTCTGGTCCGGACACAAATCACCGCTCTTCGGCAAGAGTCAGATGTCGACCTTCGAGAATTTCTTTGTCGAGGACAAAGCTATCCGCAAAGAGCATTACAATCCCTATTACACGCTGGCCCAGCAAGAAGAAGTCGCGCGGCAGATATTGGAAGAATTCGGTCTCGACCCGGAGATCTCGCATATTATCAACGGCCATGTGCCGGTCAAGATCAAAGACGGCGAGAGCCCGGTCAAGGCCAATGGCAAGCTCTATGTGATCGACGGCGGTATCGCCAAAGCCTATCAGCCGAAGACGGGAATCGCCGGCTACACCCTGATCTTCAATTCCCATCATCTGGCTCTGGCTCAGCATCACAGCCTGGACTACAGCATTGTCAACGATCTGGGTTCCTATACGCCTACTCTGCAGATCGTCGAAGAGATGCCGCGGCGTTTAATCGAAGGCGATACCGATCTGGGCCGGGAATGGGACGGCATGATCGCCGATCTCGAGGAATTGATCCGGGCCTATCGTTACGGTCGCATCAAGGAGCAATTCACAAACGAGTTTTGAGCCTAACGCTGAGGGTTTGAACTTGTCGGCAATGATAAAGGGGATTTAGGAATGATGACAGAAACCATGATCTACGATCTGTTGATTATAGGCGGAGGCCCGGGCGGATATGCGGCAGCCGAACGCGCCGGGGAAGCAAGGCTCACGGTCGCCTTGTTCGAGCAAAACAAGCTGGGCGGTGTCTGCCTCAACGAAGGCTGTATCCCGTCGAAAACACTGCTCAATTCAGCCAAGTTGTACTATCAGGCTCGAAACAGCCAGGCCTTTGGCATCAAGACGGCCGCTACTTCGTATGACCAGGCTCAGGTAATCAAGCGCAAGAATAAAGTCGTGCGCATGCTGGTGGCCGGGGTCAAGCAGAAGATGAAAGCAGCCGGCGTTGAAATCATCGAAGCTGCAGCCCGGATCAGCGGCCGTGACGGTGATCTGTTCTGCCTGCAGGACGCCTGCGGCAAAAAATACTTGGGTCGAAATCTAATTATCGCCACCGGCTCCGTACCTATAATCCCGCCGGTTCCGGGTCTGAATGAAGCGCTGGAATCGGGCTTTGCCGTGACGAGCCGGGGCATCCTCGATTTGACCGAGATCCCGCCCCATTTGGTTGTGATCGGCGCTGGCGTGATCGGACTGGAGATGGCGAGTTATTACCGGACGGTCGGCAGCGAAGTCACGGTGATCGAGCTGCGAAATCAGATCGCGGGCGAGGCGGATCCACAGCTCAGCGGACTGCTGCTGAAAGATCTGGAGCAGAAAGGCATCCGTTTCCTGCTCGGCGCCAAGGTCACAAATATCGGCGCGGATTGTGTCAACTATGAGCAGGACGGACTCAGTCAGGAGCTGGCGGCCGATTGCGTGCTCTGCGCTGCGGGGCGCCGTCCGGCGATATCCGGTCTGGGACTGGAAACGCTCGGCATTGAGCTGCAAAACGGCGCTGTCAGGACCGACGCTCAGGGTCGCACCAATGTGCCAGGAGTCTATGCCGTTGGCGATGTCAACGGCAGCTGGATGCTGGCCCATGCGGCGTACCGGGAGGCGGAGGTGGCGGTCAGCACGATCCTCGGCCGGGAAGACGAGGTATCCTATCTGAACTGCCCCAGCGTGATCTATACCAGCCCGGAAGTGGCCTGGGTCGGACTGACCGAGGCTGAAATGGAGCAGGCGGGTAAGCCCTATCGCAAAGTCGAGCTGCCTTTCTCATATTCGGGGCGCTATCAGGCGGAAACCGAGCGCGAAGCCAGCCTCTGCAAACTGATTTTAGACGAGGAGAGCATGACCCTGGCCGGCTGCCAGCTGATGGGCCCTTACGCCTCCGAGTTTATCGTGGCGGTCGGGATTATGATCAAGCAGAAACTAACACTGGACAAAATCAAAGCCCAGATCTTCCCGCACCCGACGGTGGCCGAGGTAATCAAAGAAGCAATCTTCATGCTCTAATCGCTGATCTATTTAATTCTAGGGTAGTTATCCGGAAATCACGCTCGCCGAAGGCCGGAGCGCGAATTGACTTTTTAGAACAAGGTGGTGGTCTTCGGCGGTCTAAATTTTCAGTTATCCGTGTGATGGGATCTCGGCTGAGCAGAAAGTGATAATCAGACAATTTCACAGGGATTGGCAGTATATATTTTCCGTCTTCATAAAAATAGTCCTCCGTCTACATAACGGAGAACCATGATATTTTGTTTCGTCCAGCTTAGGATCATCAATCCGCTTCTTTATCTTTTTCAGGGCCCCAGAACAATTCCTGATTACAATAAACACAGCGGCGCAGTCTTCTGACCGGCACATAACTGACCAACTTTTTACATTTAGGGCACAGATAACCGTCCGATACGGTCTCTGTAATCGTATTCTTACGCATCGCTCCATACTTCATTCTTCTACGTGTCACTTTAGTCTCAATCAGATTCATTTCCCACTCCTAACAGCCCATATTATAGCACAAAAAACCCTGCCGGGCAAAGCCGCCAACACCTACAAGTGCCTTACTACAGGCCTTTACAGCATTAAGCAGCCCTAAACAGATATGATAATCTCACCCTTTGATCAGCACTATACGAGCAGCAGATCAGCATAAATCCGTCAAATCATTTGTAGACACTTAACTATGTGAACACACAATTTTCTCGCAAAAAGGTGAAAGATTTAGTGCATTACGGTTCCTATCAAAATTATCAGATGTAGGTTACAATTTAGCAATGACCATGACTATACAGAGGAGTGATTAAAAACAAATGAACATTTTAGTTACTGGTGGTACCGGCTATATTGGGAGTCATACCGTTGTTGAGCTACTAAACCGCGGTGAACAGGTCGTCATCGTTGATAATCTATCTAACAGCTATGACAATGTAATTGATCGCATTGAAAGTATCTGTGGCAGGCATCCGGACTTTGTAAAAGCAGATGTTCGTGATTTTAAAAAAATGGAAGCAGTTTTTGCACAATATGACTTTGATGCAGTCATTCACTTCGCAGGTTCAAAGGCCGTAGGCGAAAGTGTCGCTAAGCCACTTCTCTACTACCGGAACAACTTAGAGTCGACATGGGTTTTGGTTGAATTGATGAAAAAGTACAATGTGCCTTCAATCATCTTCAGCTCTTCTGCCACCGTCTATGGAGAAACAGACCTTGTACCAATCAAGGAAGATACGGAGTACCGGTGTACAAACCCCTATGGCAGAACTAAGATGATAAATGAATTATTTTTGCAGGATATTGTTGCAGCCCATCCGGGCATTTCTGCCATTTGTCTGCGTTATTTTAATCCCATTGGAGCCCATGCGTCTGGTCTGATCGGTGAAGATCCCCAAGGCATTCCCAATAATCTAATGCCTTATATCACACAGGTAGCTATAGGTAAACTAAAAATGTTGTCTGTCTTTGGCAACGATTACCCTACACATGACGGAACCGGCGTACGGGATTACATTCATGTAGTTGACTTAGCCAAAGGTCATCTCGCTGCTGTCGACTATGTAAGGCAGAACCAGGCATCAGGTTTCCTGGCAGTCAATTTAGGTACAGGCAGAGGCTACAGCGTCTTGGACCTAGTTCATACCTTTTCCAGGGTAAGTGGCAAAGATATCCCTTACCAACTAACAGAAAGAAGACCAGGTGACATTGCTACCTGCTATGCTGATCCGAGCAAGGCTAAGGAACTATTTTGCTGGGAAACTAAACTTGATCTACAAAAAATGTGTGAAGATAGCTGGCGCTGGCAAAGCAAAAACCCAACAGGCTATAAGAGGTAGCTGCAACTGTAAATAGCGATCTCTAAAGCCCATCCTCCTTCGATTAAAAAGTACAGTCGTTAAATCGCCCACAATGCTAGACAATTTCGCTCGTATTCTATTTTGCACAAGGCGGATATCCAAAAATGTGGGTCAAATTATCCCCAGTTAATAAAAAACTGCTTAACTACTAACTATATTTCACAGTAATTTGACAGTACCAAAAAGGGGGAAAATATGATTCAATAGGAAGGTGGTTTTAACACGTATTCAAAAATTGTTTTATGGTTTAATTATGGAAATATTGGACAGAATAGTTTAGAATTCGATTCACGCCAATGTCCTAATCAGCATTTAGGGCAAAGAATTGTTGAGAAATCATAATCTTTACACACTGTGCCGTAAAGCAATATATGACTAGAACAGCATATGCTTTATAAATTTAGAGGAGTGACCATATGAAAAATGATTTATTAAGCAAAATTGACAATAGGCAAATTAAGGTAGGCGTCATAGGGCTTGGTTATGTGGGGCTTCCTCTTGCTGTTGAAAAGGCAAAAGCCGGATTTAAGACAGTCGGATTTGACATACAAAAACACAAGGTAGACCTTGTCAATGAAGGATGCAATTATATTGGTGATGTTGTCGATGACGATCTTTCTCTTTTGGTGAAAGAAGGTATGCTAAGAGCAACTTCTGACTTTTCTTTCGTAAAGGACATGGATTTTGTAGCTATTTGTGTACCAACTCCCCTGGATGTTTATCAGCAGCCGGATCTTAGTTATGTTAAGTCATCTGCAGAATCAATTGCGAAGCATATGACTGCGGGAACAATGGTCGTGCTGGAATCAACGACATATCCCGGTACAACTGAAGAGCTTCTCATGCCTATATTGGAGGAGAGATCCGGCCTCGTTTGCGGAAAAGATTTCTATTTGGGATTTTCGCCTGAACGGGTTGATCCCGGGAATCGCATTTACAATACTAAAAACACGCCAAAGGTAGTTGGCGCTATTGGTGAAGATGCACTCGAGCTAATTGCTTCTATGTACCGAGCTGTCCTTGATGGCGAGGTGCATACTGTTTCAAGTCCTGCTGTTGCTGAGATGGAAAAAATCCTCGAAAACACATTTAGAAATATCAATATTGGTCTCGTAAACGAGATGGCGATCTTGTGTAAAAAAATGAACATTGATATCTGGGAAGTCATAGATGCCGCTGCAACAAAGCCATATGGTTTCATGCCATTTTATCCTGGCCCTGGACTAGGCGGTCATTGTATACCACTCGATCCTTATTATCTCTCATGGAAAGCACGTGAATATAATTTCCATACCTCCATGATAGAAGCGTCTATGATGATTAATGATAGAATGCCGGAATATTGCAAAGACCGGGCGATGCACATGCTTAATCGTGTTCAAAAGGCGATAAATGGTGCAAAGGTGTTGACTCTCGGAGTCGCATATAAACAAGATATCGATGACTACCGTGAAAGTCCGGCTATTCGAGTAATCAAACAGCTATTGTCTGTTGGAGCCGATGTTTCATACTATGATCCGTGGGTTTCTCATTTCAAAGATGGAGATTTAGAAATGGAGAGCATACCTGCCCTCACAAAAAATGTGCTCAGTGAGTCAGACTTAGTTATTGTTACCACATCACACAGCGATGTTGATTACCACTTCGTTCAGCGTCATGCTCGGATGATTTTCGATACAAAGAATGCTATGAAGCACGTACAAGACCGAGACAATATTGAAGTGTTGTAGAATGTAAGCTGGTACTAGATTTAGGAGTAAACTAATGCGATATGGACTAATTGGCTGTGGCAGAATTGCTCCGAACCACATAGAAGCTGCAAAAAATTGCGGTATAGACATCATTGCCGTCTGTGATGTAATTGAGGAGAGAATGGTTCAAACTTCTGAACGTTTTGGGTTTTCTGAAAGCGTCAGGCTCTACAAAGACTACAGGGAAATGCTTGATCAGGAAGATCTGCAGCTGGTCGCAATTTGTACGGAGAGTGGAAAACATACGTCAATTGCTCTTGACTGCATTAGAGCCGGTTGCCATGTCATTATAGAAAAGCCGATCGCTCTATCTCTGAGCGATGCTGATGCCATTATTGAAGCAGGACACAAAAAAGGTATTGTAGTATGCGCTTGCCACCAGAACAGATTCAACAAGTCGATTATAAAAATACGAGAGGCTGTAGAAGAAGGTCGCTTTGGTAGACTTTTTCACGGAGCAGCTCACATTCGCTGGAATCGTGGAAAGCAATATTACAATCAGGACAAGTGGCGCGGCACATGGGAACAGGATGGCGGTGTTTTGATGAATCAGTGTATCCATAATATAGATCTCTTAAGGTGGATGATGGGCAATGATATCGATGAAGTTTTCGCCTTTACAGATAATCTGAATCATCCTTATCTTGAAACAGAGGATTTAGGTCTCGCCTTAATCAAGTTTTCGAATGGTGCATATGGATTGGTGGAAGGAACATCAAATGTTTATCCGTCAAACCTTGAAGAAACATTATATCTATTTGGCGAAAAAGGCACTGTAAAGGCCGGGGGGAAGTCCGTTAATCTGATCGAAGAATGGCGCTTTGATGATGGTAAGGATATTGCCGAGAAAGTCAAAGCTGAACATCATGAGGATCCGCCCAATATTTACGGTTTCGGTCACACTCCCCTGTATAAAGATGTTGTTCAAGCGATTGGAGAAAATAGACAGGCCTATATTACAGGTGAAGACGGGCGGCGGGCCCTAGAGTTGGTTTTAGCTATATATAAGTCATCTTCTCTGGGAACGAGTGTAAAATTGCCTTTGGCTGAAGGCTCAACACTAGATAATTTAGGACAATTCAATGGTTGCAGATAGGTACTTTGTGCATGAAACCACCTATATCGATTCTGATGTTGAGATAGGTACAGGAACAAAAATATGGCATTTTTGTCATGTTCAGTACGGTGCCCGTATTGGAGCAAATTGCTCTCTCGGTCAGAATGTAAACATTGGCAACAACGTTATAATTGGTAATGGTTGCAAGATTCAGAACAATGTGTCTATATATGAAGGCGTCTTGATTGACAACTACGTTTTCTGTGGTCCTTCATGTGTGTTTACTAATGATCTGTTGCCACGGGCGAAGTATCCTAAAGGACATGAGAATTACGTTAAAACGCATGTTAAAGAAGGGGCTTCAATTGGTGCGAATGCAACGATTATATGTGGAGTTATTATTGGTAAATGGGCAACGGTAGCAGCAGGAGCCGTGGTAACTAAAAATGTTAAGGATCATGCGCTCGTTATCGGTATTCCAGCTAGGCAGCGTGGTTGGGTATGCGAGTGTGGTCAAATTCTTAATGAACATTTGGAGTGCAGTAGTTGTAGCAGGAAGTACCGGATAAGTGATGAGGGTTTGGAGAAGATTTTTGAATGAGGTTTCGAGACTTAAAAGCGCAATACGATCACCTCAAGGAGCGTATTGATGCAAATATACTAGAAGTGCTGAATGGCACAGCTTTTATCGGTGGCAGACACGTAAAAAAACTTGAAGAGGTCCTTGCGCAGTATGTGGGGGTCAAACACTGTATATCGTGTGCAAACGGAACTGATGCACTTCAGCTCGTGCTGATGGCTTGGGGTGTAGGTGAGGGTGATGCAGTTTTTGTGCCAGATTTCACCTTCTTTGCAACTGCCGGTTGTGCTTCTATCGTTGGTGCTACTCCTATCTTTGTTGATGTGGATGCCAGGACATTTAACATTGATGTTAAGGATCTTGAAAAGAAGATTGAGGAAACGATTAATCTTGGTAAACTTACTCCAAAGGTGATAATTCCTGTAGATCTATTTGGTTTACCTGCAGATTATATAGCAATCGATAGAATAGCTAAACGGCACAATCTAAAGATTCTAGAAGATGGTGCACAGGGCTTTGGTGGTAACATCAACGGGCGAATCGCTTGCTCCTTCGGTGATGCGTCTACCACATCCTTTTTCCCTGCCAAGCCCCTGGGTTGTTATGGTGATGGCGGCGCTATTTTTACGGATGATTCTGAACTAGCTGTCAACCTTCAATCTCTAAAGGCTCAAGGAAGATCTCCTGAGGATAAGTATGATAATCGCGCTATTGGCATAAACTCAAGGTTAGATGCAATCCAAGCTGCGATTATACTAGCTAAGTTTGAAGAGTTTGTTGAAAATGAACTTAATGCATCAAATATAATAGCCATAGAATATACTTCTCACTTGCACAATCTAGTCACCCCCCCTTTTATTCCAGATGGCTATTATTCCAGCTGGGCGCAATACACGATTATTCTTCCTGATGAAAAAGCACGAGACGGACTTAAAGAGCACCTTCATTCACATGGTATTCCTTCGATGATCTATTATAATCGGGGCATGCATCAACAGACTGCTTATGAAGATATGAACATACCCGACTCCAGCTTGCCTGTCACATCTTATTTGACTAAATGCGTTTTATCATTACCTATGCATCCTTATCTGACTTGTGATGATGTTGAAAAGGTGTGCTTGACTGTCAAACAGTATTTTTCAGGAATTTGAACTAAGAGGAGCATTTAAACAATATGAAAAACTGTTAACTGTAATTGGAGCGGGGCTGCAATTCATTAAAGCCGGAATTCTTTCCAAAAAGATAGAAGGCGAATTTGACGAAGTTTTGCTCCATACTGGACAGCATTATGATGCGAATATATCTGACATCTTTTTTACTGAGCTCGAAATTATGAAACCTAAGTATAATCTGAATGTTGGTTTGTTATCACATGCCCAACAAACAGCTCAGATGATGGGTATAGAGGGCGTAATAGAACAAGAAGCTCCGGATGAAGTTTTTATATACGAAGATACTGATTTTACAGTCGCAGCATCTTTAACAGCTAACAAAATGCTGATTCCTGCATTTCACGTTGAGGGAGGGATTCGTACCCATTGTTTAGATACACCTGAGGAGCAAAACAGACTCATTACAGATCACCTGTCGAGTATGATCTTTGTAGTACTATGTACAATTTGAGGGAAGCAAAAAGCAATGGTTTAGGTGATAGATAGTATCTAGTAAGCTATATTATGTTTGACTCCTTCGTTTATTATTCTAACGTTGTCGAGGGAGCTTAATACTATGCTCATAAGCTAAGGGGAGATATTGGAATGAAAAGCTGATCTAATTGATAGTTTCTATCTGCAACAATACATCGTCCCGATAATACCGATAGTAAAGACAATTTTTTGAGATTCTTAAAGCTTTGAACCAGATTGAAAATTACGTTATATATTGGTTACTCATCCGCGAATTAGACAGAAAATAGAACAAGTTGGTAGCAATTATCCGAATATATATTTTATGGAACCCTTGTCTTATTTAGTAACGATTTTCTTCGCAACAAATGCAAATATGATCATTACAGACTCGGGAGGATTGTATACAGAAGCTTATCTGCATGAAACACCCTGTGTTACGATCCTTCGATCTGTATGGCTTGAAACGACAAAAGGTGGCTGGAACCAATTTGTTGCACCTGTAGCAGATGACATGATAGCTGCAGTTACGAGAAGAAAATTTGACAAAACAGTAAGGAGAGATGACTTTGGTGATGGTAACGCCTACTGCAGGGTCGTTGAGTTGTTAAAAGAGTACTTCGATGACCCCTCGCTGCATCTTTACTGATGTATTGACGATACTGGGTGGGATATACCAGCGCGGCAGAGCTGCTATTCTGCCGCACCAATTTGTTATTATTCAGATCATTGTTCCGCAGTAAGTAATCTAGCTACAGTGATTTAAAGCGATGGCCGAACTTTTATCTTATTGATGAACATTAAGGGTTTTAGGGAAATGACAGAAAAGCAACGAGTTTCTCTTCCTGCAAATGTTTTGGCTATAAGCAGGGCGAACATTGCACAGAAATTAGCTAAGATATATTCATCTGTAGATGTTTTTCTTCTCTTTACAAGATAGGATAATTATCCAACAGTTTGTATCGAGGCTGAATCTTGTGGTACGCTAGTAATAATTATCGACGTTGGAAAATGTAAAGAAACGATTCATAGAGATGATTCAAGGGCTGTGAAAGCTTTAGATGAAGTAAAAGCATATGATTTGTTGATTAAGCCCTTACCAGAAAAAGAGGAGGAGCTTTCGAGATGAAAAAAGTGATACTTATTGGAGCAGTTTCTCTTTCAAATAAAGAAGATGGTGTAATGCAAAAATTCCTTAGTCAGGCACACGCATTTGATGAACTTGGAGCACAGGTTGATTGTATTGGTTATGACAGAAATTCTGTGGTTGTCAGCCACTATAAGAACGGACGTTTTCAATGCGAAGAAATAATAGCTATTTTAAAAAATATAAAAAGCAGAAGGTTCTCTTTGTGGCTGGGCGTAAGAAATTACATAAAAACTCAAAAATATGATCTTGCATATATCCGTTACCCACTCATTGATTTTATTGTGCTCAGAACCCTGAGATCCGTAAGGAAATCCTGTTCTAAGGTTGTTATTGAGATTCCTTCTTACCCGTTGGAAATAAAAAACATAACTACTATACATAAAGGCTTATATATTCTTGATCATGTACTTCATAATAATTGTGCAAAACTTGTTGATAAAATACTGTACGTAGGAAGCAAGGTTGATTCTATATTCGGATGCGTGGCAGAACAAATTCCTAATGGACTACCAGAGCAAATTAAACAAATACCAAGTACGGGTTATAGATTCGAAGGAAACCGTATTGTGTTGATATGCGTTTCTAGGATGAACTTTTTCCATGGATATGATCGACTTCTAAATGGTCTTGCTGAGCATTATAAGAAAAAAAATGATTATGTGGTAGATGTCGTTTTAGTTGGTGATGGATTTTGTCGTAAGGAGTATGAAAGAATAGTAGAAACAAATGGGTTGATAGAGCATGTTAAATTTACAGGATTGCTGAAAGGTGATGCATTAACTGATGAATATAGGAATGCTACAATAGGAATTAGTACTCTCGGACTGTATCGAAAAGGTTTTACTGAAGCTTCATCGCTCAAAACAAAGGAATATTTAGTTAGAGGGCTGCCATTTGTTTATGCTGGGAATGAAATTGGATTAGACGATAGTTTCCCTTACGCTCTAAAAATGCCTAATGACGCTAGCGTAATTTCAATTGATAAAATTGTTGATTTTGCAAATAGAATCAAAGTTGAATCTGCTGAATTAGTAAAAGAAAAAATGAAAGCATATGCTGAGGAGAAATATAGCTGGAAACGGATTCTTCAAAAAGCATGTGGAGAGTATCTTAATTGATATTAAATATCAACATAATAATACGTTATCACTCTCTAGTAATTCAATCTATCGTGGGTTGATTAGGTAAAAAGAAATGCTAGAGACATTGTTGCTATTCATTTCTTTATTATTACTTGCCTTAGGATCGATAATATCTAACTATTATATATTGACCTTTGGGCTGTTTTTTATTTATGTTGCCGATTTTATCTTCGTGTGGAAAAAGAAACAACAAAGAAGGATGGTATTATTTTTTTTGGTTTCTTTCTTTACTTTCTTACTTGGAAGAATTTTGCTTTATACGTTTACTGGCTTGAAATGGTGGTCTGATATCAGTAAAAATGAGGCTTTGGTCGTAATAAGAGGAATATATCTTGCTTTGCTCTGTTTACCAATAGGTATTGTTATTTCAGAACACACGCGACTTTTCAGAAAAGCTGCTGATGAATACAGTGGAACAATTACAACCACATCTAAAACTCTATCCATTCGACAAGTTGCCGCATTTTTGTTCTGGACGACGTTAGCCGCTAATGTATATGAGATATTAAACCAAGTCATATTTGTAATAAGAAACTCATATATAGAATCATATCTGTCGTATGGTGGAGTAGGCATTATTGTTTCTCGTCTGGCATCTGTTAACAAAATTGCATTTTTCCTGTTTTTAGCGACCAATCCACCAAAACAGCAAGCGAAGCAGCCTATTATCATCTGGACAATACTGAATATGGTTTCGCTTCTTTCAGGAGGAAGAACTACAGCGGTCATAACTTTGCTAGTACTTCTGTATTATTTCATTTACCGTGATGAACATTTATTAGAGGATGAAGCTCCTTGGCTTACGGGGAAAATGAAACGGATTATGATAATAGCAACTCCTATTTTTATTGTATTTTTGGCAGCATGGAATTATTTGAGAAATTCCCAAAATGTTGATCTTGGATTTGCAAGTTTGTTCTTTAATTTTTTTGAAAGACAAGGTGGTTCATACAAACTTTTAGCATACGCAACCCGTTATTCAGGTAAGTTACCTCAAAAGTTTTATACATTTGGCCCGGTAATCAATTTTTTAAGAGGTAATATATTTATTTCTGCCCTGACAGGATTTAAAATGCCGGCTCAAAATACAGTGGCAGCAGCTACTAGTGGATATTCATATGGACAAGCCATTTCATATATTATACAGCCCTGGAATTACCTTGCTGGCTTAGGATTGGGCTCATCATATTTAGCGGAATTGTACTATGACTTTGGGTACATAGGAATAGCATTATTCAATATCATACTGGGAGTTCTTTTGTCAATACTGAGCCGTACATTACCCAATAATGTCATGAGTATATTTTTTATGCTAGTTATTCTTGACAGTATCTTAAACCTTCCGAGAAATGCGTGTCTGGACTGGTTTACAAGTTTAACAAGTGTTACTCTTTGGGGTACATTGCTGATAGTGTATAGTTTAACATACAAACACCGTTGATATTGTTAGAAAGGAAAAATATGGGTAAAATTCTTGTATTATTAACGGGAGAGTTTCCTTATGGAAAATCAGAGGCATTTTTGGAGTCCGAATTAAACTATCTAAATGTCTTTGATAAGATATACTTGTGTCCACTATTTGCCTCAGGTATCGCTAATCAAAAAGTGAGATACGATAAAAACAAGACTAATATTAAGGTTTTGCCCTCTAGAAAACCATTATCTGTACTCGATAAGCTTCATGGAGTGTTGATCTCTGTATGTAATAAAAACTTTTGGAAAGAAGTTATTAAAGTTTTTTTGAAATCGACAAAAAAATTGAGCTCGTTACGTTATTTGATTTCTTTTTCATGGACAGGAAATTGTGTTGCAAGGTATACAATTAGATTGATACGTGATCTAATTGATGATTATGATGAGATAGTCCTTTATTCATATTGGCTTCATCAGCAAGCATATGTTGCTGCTTATTTAAAAGGGAAACTACCTAAAGTTCTGAAAGCCGTAAGTAGATGTCATAGGTTTGATGTCTATGAGTATCTCAATTATGAATACATTCCTTATCGCGATTATTTGCTCAAGAGATTAGATGATATATATTGCATTTCCGAAGACAGCATGCGTTATTTAAATATTAAATATCCCAAATATTCCCAGAAATATAAGATCGCAAGATTAGGTACGAAATCGTATAAGCTTCACAAATATAAACCTAACCCGGATCTTTTGAGAGTTGTTAGCTGCTCCAATTGCGTTCCGGTAAAAAGAATCGATCTTATTATCAAGACACTGACTATCTTTGAAGATAACGAAATATCAGTTGAGTGGATTCATTATGGTGATGGAGTACTGTTTGAAAAACTAAAAAATGAAGCTGCTGACAATCTTAAAAAATATGTCCACTTTGAATTCAAAGGATATGTTTCGAACCATACAATATTGGATGATTATTCAAGGAATGATTTCGATGTTTTTGTGAATGTCAGCTCTTCTGAAGGAATTCCAGTTTCTATCATGGAGGCTATGTCGTTTGGAATACCTACCATCGCAACAGACGTGGGGGGAACAAGCGAATTAGTAAAAAATGGTATAAACGGACTGCTATTACACGCTGATTTTCTCGTTACAGATTTGTATAATGCCATTAATAGCATTCGGGAAATGCCTTCTTCAGAATATCTTAATCTTAGAATACAAGCAAGATCTATGTGGGAAGAAAAGTTTTCTGCGAAAAACAATTACAATATGTTTGCAGAACAATTGCTTGAATAGCAACAGAGAGGAGCAGTAATATGCCTGGCTTTTTGATTGGGAATGGTCATAGTCAAATTTCGTTGCCAGAAGTATGTCCATTAAATGTTCTTACTGATACATATCGATACTCTAATAAGCAAAATGAAATTTTTGCACTAAAGAGTACATTAAATAAATTTTTAGACGATAAATGTTTTGCAGAAACTGCTACATTATTTATTGTTCTAGAAGGTTATTTGCTTAACAAAAAAATACTCTTTGCTGAGTATGATGTACAGAACATTAAAGATCTCGTCGAAAGAATGTACACTGGAATCGGAGAGAATTTTTTTTCGCGTTTTAGAGGGTGCTTTTCTGGAGCACTTTATGACAAGAAAGAAAATAAGTGGGTAGTATTTACAAATCAAATCGGAAATGCGCCTGTTTTTTATTTAAAGAACAACGGTAATTTTGTTGCAGGTTCTCAAGTGACTTATATTCTTGAATGGTGTAAAGAAAAAAAAATACAATTGAGTTTCAATGAATCTTGTGCGTATCAATTGCTGAGTTATGGTTTTGTTGCTTCAGACGAGACATATGCCCATGAAATAAAAAGACTGCACGGGGGCGATTATCTTGTTTTAAAGGATAAAGTACTGACAATTAAAACTTATCATAGATTTGAAAGAAATACAGCGCGTTTAGATTCCATGTCAGAAGCTCAGATTATAGATGAAATAGATAAAACATTTAGAAATGCGGTTAACTTGGAATGGGCAAAGGACGATGAGTATGGGTATAGACACCTCGCTGATCTGAGTGGTGGCTTGGATTCTCGCATGAACTTGTGGATAGCACATGAAGAAAAAAAACGAAAGGTAACAATTATCACATATTGCAGGATAGGATATCTTGATGAGATTATCGCAAAGCAAATATCATTGTTCTGGCAGGATGAATTCATTTTCAAATCCCTTGATGATGCTTCATTCATGTACGATATTGATGAAAATACTGCACTTCTGGGAGGTCTTTCCCTTTATTCAGCTATTACAGGGGGAAAGAGATTGTTGGAGTCCCTTAATCTCTCAGAATACGGAATTGAGCATACTGGCCTGGTTGGTGATATCGCATTAGGGTCATTTTATCGTAATCCGAGAGATGGGGAAAAAAGACGGCCAACCGGGATGTACTCGGAAAGACTCAAGGAAAATTTACCTAATTATATAAAAGAACTTTATGCAAATTATTCCGACTATGAAATATTTCTAATGTATACAAACGGTTTTCATGGTGCATGCAACTCACAGTTGATTCGTAGACACTACACTGAGGTTGGTTCTCCGTTCTTAAATGTAGAATTCATGCAGCTATGCTTTGATATACCTATTAACCTTAGAATTAGGCATAATATATATAAAAAATGGATTATTACCAAATATCCTGAAGCGGCAAAATTTAAATGGGAAAAGACGTGTGGGCTTATAACTGAAAGTAATTCTAGAAGATACTTTCGCCGGTATACTAAAGCTGTAATTAGAAGAATTAGAAAAGCGTTCTTTAAAGAAAGTTGCAGAGCTGATGGAATGAATCCAATTGGTTTTTGGATTTCACATAATGATGATCTGAGAAACTTTCTTGATTCCTACGAAAAAAATGGCTATTTGTATTTGCCATCTACCGCTTCGGATCAATTGATTACTGATATGAAAGAGCTGTATAAGACGGGAAATGCCAGTGAAAAAGCTATGGTTTTAACAGTTTTGTCCGCGGCTAGATTATATTGGTGAGACATTGCAAATGGAGAAGGAGAAGCAATTTAACAAGATTAAGACCCTTTCCCAAACTGGTTTTTTCCATATATTCGGAAGCTCTGTTATTAATAAATTCATTGGATTCCTAAGCAGTGTTATCTTAGTACGCATTTTGACAAAAGTAGAATATGGAACCTTTACTTATGCGTGGAACATCTACAGCATTGTTCTGCTTTTTAATGGAATGGGAATGGATTCAGGTGTATTACAATTGGCTAGTGAACATAGCGGGGATGCCGAATATGCGAACAGAATTTACATTTATGGCACTAAGTTCAGCCTTAAATTTAATTTGATATTAGTGATGGTTCTTCTAGGCATCGGTCTATTTGCTCCTTTGAAAATTGAGGCTGGTAGTAAACTCATATGTGCATTAAGCGTGTTGCCTGTATTCCAGCTTCTCTATGGCCTGACACTATCATATTTAAGGGCGCAGAAGCGTAATCAGGAATACGCCAAAATCCAAGTTGTCCATACAGCTCTTGTGTTCATCGTTTCTGTAGGTTTTGTTATCCCGTTTAGGGAAACGGGAATGGTAATTGGCCATTATGTAGCTTATATCGTTGCATACCTAATTGGGCTTCTGATTTTCCACACCCCTCTCATCAGCAAAAATGCAGGTGAGCTCGGCGAAGATAAGAAGCTACTGCTAAAGATATCCTTTATCTCTATGTTGAATAATGGACTTTCGGAGCTCATGTTCTTGTTGGATGTGTTTGTTCTTGGCATTGTTGATCCGCAGGAAACGATTTTGGCTAATTATAAAGTTGCAATGATGATACCGACTGCCATGACATTCATTCCATTTTCCATGATTACATATCTGTATCCTTACTTCGCTGAACACAAGGATGACGGAAAATGGTGTATTAATAGATATAAACAGGTATTACTTAGTCTTGGTGGATTCAATATAGCTTTATCTGTCGTACTATTTGCGATGGCACCGCTTATTATCAGTATTCTGTTTGGTGAGCAGTATTTAGATGTAGTTCCGGTTTTTAGGTTATTGGCGATTAGCTACTTTTTTTCAGGTACATTCCAAATAGTATCTGGTAACCTTCTAGTGACACAGAGAAAACTGAAGTTTAACTTACTTGTAGCCGTAATTACCAGTTTGACGAAGGCAATTGCAGATTATTTCTTTGTTCAATGGTGGGGTACAATGGGTGCAGCGTTAGCAACGGTTTTTATTGTTTTGCTGGCGAGCATTCTCAATACAACGTATTTGGTTTATACATTTAGACAAAAAGCAAACGCAGAAAAATGGAGATCATCTGATGAGAAAATATAAAGGGCTTGATATCGGCCGAGTAATATTTGCCTACTTCATTCCCTTTTTACATATTGGGTTTCCAGCAAATGTAGGTGTAGAAATTATTAGGCGATACATTTCACGACTTGGTGTTCCGTTCTTCTTTGTTGTTTCAGGAATGTTCCTATATAAATCCATAGAGAAATATGGAAATATGAAAGCCTTGCAAAAGTATGCTTTACGGGTGGGCAGGATGTTGCTGGTTACGAATATGAAAAGCATTAAAAGCTAAACTATTCGTTTTCTAAATAATCTCCCTTTTCTCTTTGTCTTTTCGCCCATTCTATTGTATTAGCAACTACTTGAGCTGGATTCCCAATCACAATCGAATTATCAGGAATTTCTCCTCTGACAACTGACCCTGCTCCGACAATCACATTTTTGCCGATTTTTGTTCCTGGCATTATGATCGATTTTGTGCCAATAAATGAGTTTTCCCCAATATGTATATCGCGCAAAGTATATACCTCCCTTTCAAGTTGGATTCCGCTTGCAACAAAAGCCCTAGAAAGAGAGTAATCATGAGTAAGCAATCTAACATCGCTTGAAATGACAACTTTATCAGATATATGAATTTTGCTGTAATCCTTTCCATCAAAAGATGTTGTTGCTCCTATATATAGTGGCTGTCCTTCAATATCCATTCCTTGTCTTTTTAAAGCCTTTATATAAAACTTCATGTAAACCGGGTGATTGAAATGTGATATCAATTTTATGATTCGTGTTTTAATTCTAGGAAGTATTTTATATATATTCTGTACATTGTTTTTCATTGTGTTTCTCCTCACATTATTGATAAATGTCTTTGAGACTTTATTATATTTTTAGCATTACTTTAACTATTTGCAGTAAAAGTGGATATATTGTTGCATAAGCAATGTATAAATGTATATCATTCTAGTTGCAGTAATAATAGCACTAATAGTAGCAAGTTGTTTTCTGGTTGTCCAATGTTGAGGGGTAACTCAAAAAAGAAATCCTTTGATTACTGCTCCAATGAGTATAAACAATACACCAATTGAACTTGACTTGTTTTGCATTGTTATCTTTCCCTAAACACAGCTATCTATGGCTTGCATTAACCAAGTAGATTACTAACACTGAATATATTATTTGCTATAATCGTTAAAAATTACTAGCATTTTTTGAACATAGTGTTCTTCCATATACTGCTCATTTGATACTCTCTGATTTTCTGCACAGATTTTAGCAAGAAAGTGCCTATCAGAAGACAATCGAAATATAGCGTTAGCAATTTCATCAGGGGTTATAGTCTCTATTATTATTCCATTCTTTTCATTTTTTATTACATCTGAAATGCCACCGTGATCTGTTGTAACAATCGCCATTCCTGCTGCCATTGATTCAAGAATAGAAATAGGCTGCCCCTCATTGGGATATGAAGTTGGAAGAACAAAAATATTACTCACTTCAAGTAACTTATTCTTGTCATTTCCGGTTACAAGGCCTGCATATCTTACATTTTTTTCAAGTTGGTGAATCTTAATATACTTATTAAACTGCGTTTCATCTGAAGTACTTCTGAATGCACCGGCAAAAGTTATATCAAAATCAATTCCGGCATCTAGGAGTAATGGAGCAGATTGAAGGAGTTCATAGTAGCCCTTTGTCCTTATCATGTTAGATAGATACAAAATATGTATTGTACTATGTTGTTTTAAGGCATAGATTTTCTGTTCAATAATCTCTTCCGCTATTTTATTAGTGGCGCTTATACCATTTGAAACAACTTTTACTTTATCTTCTGAAATCAATCCATCAAAGAGTTTTATTAATTTGGGAGTCAAAACTATAACACAATCTGTTCTTTCCAAATAGTAGTTTACCATTGAGCGATGTTTATCGTCTGTTTTCTCGTAAAATGTTCTAAAGTTTCCACCATGATGGTGTATAATAAATTTTGCTCTGCTCAAGGCCTTTTCTATAGTTTTGGTAATCAGAAGGTCTCTTACAGCTCCTTGATTTGATGACGACATACCAAGATAGAATATATCTACCTGATTATCACGTACTACTTTTTTCAATGTTTGGATCATGCTGAAATTACGTAATAATTTATAGGGAATCATCATGTATTTATTCAATTGTCTTTTTGGTGCATAATCAACTTTAATAACGTGATACCTGCTCAATACTTCTGGTGATTCTGCAAGCATCTCAAAAGCTACGGCTTGACCATGAACAGGAGGAGGATATGTTCCTATCATGCATATTACCTTTTTACCATCTTTTGTCATAATAATATTCCATTCTACCTAAAGGTATATCTGTAATTTGGCAGAAAACATTTCCAGATTATAATATGTTGCTCTCTAAACCATCGAGTTTTACTCAGAGACTTCCGTTGCCTTCTTCGCTGCAATCAGGAGTCCATGGCTCTTGAAGGCATCAAGAATCGCCTTGTTCTTTGCCTTGCCCTTAATTACATCAGCGATGAACATGTACTCGGTTGCAAAACCTTTATCCTGCTTCAGTTTAAGTTTCAAAACCTTGCTGGAACCGTATTTGTACATCTTAACGTAGTTGTCCATCTCGCAAACGGAGCCGTTTGAGAACACTCGAAGCTCTTCTTTAGGGTACTTCTTAGAGCCCATTGAGGTATACACGACATTGCCAACTGCACCAGATGCTAATCGGAGAGTTATTAGAGCATTATCCTTGTCTGGATATGCTGGATTGCTCGCATAGGATACCTTTACATCCGTGAGCTCGCTTCCGTCAAGATACTGGATCGTATCAATGAAGTGAATCGCCTCACCAATAATGCGGCCTCCACCTACCTTTTCATCCTGCGTCCAATGAGAACTAGGAATCATGCCGGCGTTAACAATGTAGTCGTATACTGCCGGAATCACTGTAGTGTTAAGATGTTTTCGGATATCCTGAATCAGAGGAGCGTATCTCCGATTCAGCCCACAGAATAGTTCACCTTTATTCTGTTCATAAGTCTCTTGGATCTGCTTGAGTTCTTCTTCTGTCATACAAAGCGGCTTCTCACAATACACATGCTTTCCAGCCTTTAGAGCCTCAACGACTAACTTACCGTGAGTATTGTGGTTTGTAGTTATTATCACCAGATCAATGCTCTCATCCTGGAGCAATTCATGATAATCATTCGTTGAATAATCGAACGGAGTGGATGAAATTGCCTGAGAAGATCCAATACCACCGGTCGTAGCTATTCCACGGAAATAGAACAACCCCGTTCCGCTCATAATAGGAAGCAATGTAGACCTGGTAAAGTTTCCGGCACCTATAAGCCCTACATTGATTATTCCGTCCTTTGTTGCTTTGGTGACCACGTGATCAATCCGCGATGCCCACTTCCCCGGATAATCTGCATATTTTAGAAGAATTCCAATATAGTGTTCACGGTTTTTGTTCGTTGTGATGATCTCGTAGGCATCATGTGCCTTGTCGAAGTCAATTACATGGGTGATTATATCCGATATCTGAATACGACCTTCACTTATTAGGCGGACAAATTCTTCAACATTTCTGCCCTCAGTGAAACGAACATAGCCAATGGGGTAATCAAATCCTTTTTCTTCGTAATCAGCATCATATCTTCCGGGACCATAAGAACGTGACAGCTTGAAGCAAAGCTCCTTTTCATAATAAGGACGACGATCAATATTCATTTGAGTAACGCCAACCATACAGATAATCCCGCGATCCCGAGCGATAGCTGCCGCAAGATCCATAGGCGCATTGCTATTGGTGGATGCCGTGATAATGACTTTGTCAACACCCCGCCCCATAGTAAGAGATTTGACAAGGTCCGCAGCGTTATCATCCTCGGAGTTTACAAACGCTTTTAGATTTGTGCCGGGCATGGATTTGTCGGATATATCAAATCCTATAACGTCACACCCGTAAGCATTTAGAATTCTCGCTGCGATATGCCCAAGAAGACCCATGCCGATAATGGCAATTGTCTCTCCAGAAACAACATCGGCCTGGTGAATACCGGCCAGTGCGATGGCGCCCAGCGCTGCAAAAGCATACTGGCGGACGTCATTATTGCTTTCAGGAACCCTTACAAGCAAGTTTTGGTTAACCCTGTTGACTTCGCAGTGGTAAGCCTGGCCCACCATGGCTACGATATCACCTGCCCGAATCTTTGTAACTCCACGGCCGCATTCAACAACCTTGCCAACACCTGAATAACCCATAGGCATCGGTTCAGCAAGCTTATTAAAAGCAGATTCCACAGTAGTAAGAATTCCATCTGTAGACATCTTCTCCGTAACCTTCTTCACCTGGTCAGGGCGCTCAAGGCATTTCTGAATAAGATTTTTTCTGCCAAATGATGTTAGTCCTCTTTCTGTGCCGGTGCTGACAACACTGTACATCGTTTCTACGATAACGAAATTTTCTTTTACTGTTGGCACGGGCGCTTCCATCATTTTTATAGAGCCATCATTTACCATAAGAAACATTTGTTTCATTTTTATTCCTCCAAGGGTTTGTTATTTCTTTTCAGAGTTCGATAGTATGTGTAACTCTATCAATTCCACTGAATCTATAGCAGGTTATATTTTGTTTTAACCCATAATCTGGAGCATATGGCTGCTTGCTTTCTTCCTTATCGCTGTAACTAACTAGATTTACTGGCGTTGCGATATGGACATACACATCAAGCTTTGCCCCCGGTGATTCATCTATTACTTCTATTTGAGCCAGCCTAATCTTAATTGTTCGCGTACATCGTTGACCGTGTGCATCCGTCATCTCCATCGTAATAGAATCTTCAGTAATGCCATTTACCTTTGTGCTGCTCCGCTTGGCAAGCCGGAAAATCCCCCAGCATTGACTTTGTTCAGTTCCATTAACCATCACGGTGTTATGTGCTGCTGTGGAGCGGAAAAAGCTACGTTCTTTACATTGGTAAGCATACGTTCCACAGTTTACCACAATCGGCTTCCCATCGCAGAACAGCTCATAGCTCATTGCATCACAGTGTGCATGTCCAGGAATATACTTTGGTCCAGGCTGCCCAGCATCTACAACAAGTTTCCATCTTTTCCCGTGAATACTCTTCTCAAAGATATAGAAACCACTAGCTTCAAGTCTACCCTTAAATATTGGTTTCAATCCGAACATCTGCTCTGCTGTCATCACCAGCGCATCTAGACTCTTCGCCACATTATTCCCGCCATCGTTAAACAGTGGAACACGGTTAAGACCATTTTCGAAGCTATACGCTACATCCAGCATAGGTTGAAGATAGGACTCAATTTCTTTATCCGGACGCCCTACACCTACCAATGCCATCGCTACCCTCAGCATTCCTTCAAAGATGATTTTGTGATACATAGGGCTGAGTTCAAAATGCATACCATCGGCTAATATTTGTTCTTTATACTCAGCCTTAAAGTCCCTTAACGCTTTTTCTAGCAAAGTATAATCTTTGAAGAACAGCGCTACAAGTATGAGACTCTTTAAATTCTCAAAGTAATGGTTACCGAGAATATCCTTTTCAAGATGGGAGGACAAGTAAACGTATTGGGCATGAAGCGAAGATAAGAATTTTTTTCGAAACTCAGAAGAAAGCGCTTGGCATACATAACCGTAATAGCTTATCCAAGTGACAATCCGGAGTGCTGTTGTATAAGAGGCCCATCCTGGATTACTTCCCTTGGGATTGTAATCTATCCAACACCCAATTATCTCTATCGTTTTATCTAGATACCTTTTTTCGCCAGTGTCTTTCCACGCTCTTACCAGTGGAAAAAGAAACTCAAAATAATGAAGGTTAAAATTCCAGAGATCAGATTTATCTTCAAACTCCCATCTGGATTTCCAATCAAAATCTTTTCTGCTGTGAAGAATAGTTATCTTATTTTTCATCAGTTCATCCACGGAAAAACGCGCAAGGAATACAGGATCAAAATCTAGAGTCTCCGGACTTTCGACCTTCTGAATATTTGTTATGCTTTCTGAAGGGGATACTCCAAGCTTGCACCCCTTGCCGAGCATAATCCGGAGGCGATTGACCACCTGACTGAGCTTCAAATATTTAATTGTATGATAGTAAAGAGAAACCTTACCCAATACTTATTGTCTCCTCTCATTTTCAGAAACGATACACTCTTGGCAGATCGCGGATGTTGTGGTAATCCAGAACAAATTCTCTTGACAGCCCATACGGATTATCTTTCATCTCGTTGTGCTTTACCATTACGACCTCGAGGTCAGCATCTACAAAGAAGGTGTTCTAGATTATGGCGCTGGTTCTTCACAACATTTCAGCATGGAACTGTCAAATAATGTTCTCAACTTTAGACTCCCATTTCTAATGTAAATTGTCGTTTTTAGTTAATGTACTGGCAGTAGAATTCCTTTTTGGTCAGAAAGTGAGGGATTATTTCTGGTCAAAAAGGAGATATTTCATCTTGCCAAATACAAATAAATCAACCCAACTCAGTGCAAAGTATATCAGCTATGCGTATGCTTGCTTGTCCATCGCCATACGGGTTGCTAGCTTCACTCATTTCGCGATAAACACTCTGATTATTTAGCAATTCGTATAACGCCTGATAAATGATACTTTCTTCCGTCCCGACAAGTTTGAGGGTTCCTGCTTCAATTCCTTCCGGCCTCTCTGTTTTATCCCTCATCACTAGCACAGGTTTACCTAGAGATGGCGCCTCTTCTTGAATGCCGCCTGAATCGGTAATAATCAGATATGAACGAGCCATGAAGTTATGAAAGTCAACCACATCCATGGGTTCAATGATGCGAATCCTATCCATACCGGAAAGTCCTGCTTGAGCTGCCTTACGCACCGATGGATTCATGTGTATCGGATAGATGGCCTTGACATCCGAATGCTCAGAGACGATTCTGCGTATTGCTCGAAACATTTGACGCATTGGGGCTCCAAGATTCTCTCGTCGATGAGCTGTGATAAGGATTAAACGGCTATCGCTTACCCAATCAAGTGCAGGATGCCGATAATTCTTTAAAATTGTTGTCTTAAGCGCATCAATAGCAGTATTACCAGTTACATAGATATGTGAGCCATCTTTCCCTTCAGCCAAAAGGTTATCGCGAGATTTTTCGGTAGGCACAAAATCATATCTGCTAATAATACTAACAGCCTGTCTGTTAAATTCCTCAGGGTAAGGGGAATAGATATCATATGTTCGCAAACCAGCCTCTACATGCCCGACTGGTATTTGTAGATAGAAACTCGCCAAAGCCGCTACGAAAGTAGTACTGGTATCTCCATGCACTAAAACAATGTCTGGCTTTACATCCACCAATACCTTTTTAATATCAATTAGTATATTGCACGTTATATCGAAAAGGTTCTGCTGGTTCTTCATGATTGAAAGATCATACTCAGGTATCACATCAAAAGTTTTCAGCACTTGATCAAGCATTTGTCTGTGCTGTCCCGTGACACAAACAATTGTCTTTATCCCTTGTCTTGTCCTAAGCTCCTTTATTAGTGGACACATTTTTATTGCTTCTGGCCTAGTTCCAAATATAACTAGAATTGTTTTCGTCTTCATTCCCTATACACAATTAATTCTTATCGTCAAAAAACTAAAATTAATGTTACTTAAACATGTCAAACCCTTAATAATACTAATACATCTCAAACGCAATTATTTGTAGTTTATAATGTCTTTTTAGTATTTCTTCACAATCTATAAATCTTCTTCGCGGCACCATCAGACAGACTGTTTCTTGTGTCAAAAACAATTTTATCCTTCAGCTTTTCAGCATGACTATATATATTCGCGTGCCCAACCATTACCACGACTAGATCAATATCTTCTATAAAAGTATCAAATTCATGATATTGATTTTCAATAATGTTCTCTTTAACAAATGGATCATAAACCTTAATGCAACTAGCTAAATTGTGTTCCATTTGATCTAATAATTGCAACGTTGGACTTTCACGTGTGTCATCTACATTCTCTTTGTACGTTAACCCATATAACCCTACTCGCCTCACATCCTCAATTCCATGTATTTTCATAATATCTATCATTCGTTCAAGAATAAACTCTGGCATAGAGTCATTAACGTTTCGAGCAGCAAGAATGACATTTACTAGACTGGGGTAATCCCCGACCAAAAACCAGGGATCCACAGGTATGCAATGACCTCCAACTCCCGGCCCAGGTGACATTATACTAACTCTCGGATGCTTATTAGCAATCCGGATTATTTCATAAACATCCATATTATCACTTCTGCATATCTTAGCTAATTCATTCGCAAAAGCAATATTTACATCTCTATATGTATTTTCAACAACTTTTGTCATCTCCGCCGTTCTAATATCAGTTATAACAATTTCTCCCTTACAAAAAGAAGAGTATAGGAGTTTTATTCTCTCTGCAACGAATAGTTCATCTGCGCCGATAGTTCTCGAATTAAATATTAATTCGTGAACCATATTCCCAGGGATTATGCGTTCAGGTGCATGCACAATGTGAATATCCACACCTAACTTATATCTACTCTTTCCCACAACAGGCCTTATGAAACGATCTATAGTGCCGGGAGAAACTGTAGACTCAATTACAATAATTGCACCTTTCGGACAAATTGACATAATAGATTCTAGAGCACCTATTATGTATGTAGGATCAATTTTTTTCGATTTCTTATCATATGGTGTAGGCACGGCAATAATATAAACATCTGCTTTTTGATATTCAGTTGTAAAACGGATCCCTTCCTTAAACGCACTATCTAAAAGATCTATAATACCCTCTTCTTTGAAAGAAATATGTCCTGCATTGAGTTGTTGTATCAACCGTTCATTACAATCTGTGCCAACTACTTTAACTCCATGAGTGGCAAACATCAACGCGGTTGGTAAACCAATGTAACCTAAACCAATAATATTAATCATAGCTTAAATTCTATTTCCCCTTTTTCATAATCATTATTTCCCAACACATAATTTATCACATTAATTAACTTCTTTGACAAAACATTAAAATCAAAATCGGAAGCAGCCTTGCGCGCATTATCACACATTTCAAGATAATCTTCGTTTTTTGCATGATAAAGAGTCATTACAGCCTCTGCAAGCTTATCAGGGGTATATTCATTCAATTCAACTCCACAACTATATCTCTTAATTAGGGAATATCCCATTTTCACTGTAGATATAATCGGTTTTCCGCTTGCCATATACTCAAACAATTTTCTTGAACTATTTCCTCGCGACCAATTATACTTGCTCTGACTATAATTGAGTAAATTTACAGAAGAATGACTCAGTACGAATGGAATATACTTTCGCTCCACAAAGCCTTTCAATACTACATTACAGAGTTGCTGATCTTTAACTCGTTTCTTTAGAGATTCAAGTTGGTTGCCGTTGCCATATATAAGAAATCGTATTTGGGGGTTGTTCTTAAGCAAGACAGCGCAATCAAGTATTTGCCCAACATTATTAACTTCTCGAATTGAGCCAGTATAAATAACTCTGAATAGGTCATCATCAAGATCTTCATCTTCAAAGCTATTTCCCCAAGCTTGCTGATCAAAACGAGCGAGATGAACACCATTGTTGATATAAAAGCACTTATTCAAATCGATATCACCTCCTTGGTCTGCGTCCCATTTTTTCTCCTTTATGTAGTCTACATCTCCTTCTTTTGTAAAGATAATGGCGTTAGCGTTTTTGTAGATATGGTGTTCACCAGCAGTTAGCATTCGACCTAATAAACTATTTGATTTAACTTTTCCCAAAACAAATATGGCCTCCGGCCAGAGGTCACGAATCTCCACTACCACGGGAGTTCTTAATTGTCTGCCTAATTTCAGTCCTACCTTACAGGCAAGCGGTTGAGGAGATGAAGCAATTATGAGGTCAGGTTTACCAATCAACAATAGTAGCTTTTTTTTCAATTTTACTAAATTACGCGCAAATGTAAACATGTTCCAAATTCTATCAAAAGAATTTGTCTTATATGGAGCTGACTTAACAAAAACAAAAGGTATATCGCCTGCCATTTTGACAGTAAAGCCTTCCTTACCCGTTTCAACTATATTTTCAGAATTATGAATAGTGCTTGCACAAATAATATTAACTTTGTATCTTTCCTGTATTAGCTTTTCAGCGAAAGAATAGTGTCTTCCCTCGAGATTTTCATACATATCAGAGGCATAGTGGTTGATAATCCAGATGTTAGGTCTACAAGCAGCACAATTCATATTTTTATCATCCATTGAACATAATCCTTTCATATTTACACCAATTACAACGTGATAGTGTAATAGAGAACTTTGATTATTTCCTTATATCATAAGATCCGTCCGCACAAAGAACCTTAGGTATCGTAGCTAGTAGAATTTTAAAATCTTGTCGGAAATTAACATTTCTAGCATACAAATTATCTAGATAAGCCTTGTTATCATCTAGAATTTTATCTCGTCCGCTAATTTGTGACAAACCGGTCATACCTGGCAGTACACTGTATGCGCCACCTTTTCGCCTAACCTCGTGCATTTCCACCTCTTCTGGTATAAGAGGTCTGGGACCAACAAGTGACATACTGCCAAGTACTACATTTATCAACTGAGGTAGCTCATCAAGACTGTATTTCCGCAATGCTTTGCCAACTCGTGTCACCAACATATCCGAATTATCTATAGACTTGGTAGGCAGGTTGGCTGGTACATAGGCAAACATAGTACGAAATTTAAATATGTTAAATGGCTTACCCTGGTAGCCTATTCGAACCTGACGGAACACGGGTTTGCCCTTTGGATCATCAATTACAATAATAATAGCAATTAATATTAATATTGGAAGTAGAATAATTAATGCAACAGATGCCAGTAGGAAATCCATGGTTCGTTTAACGTACTTATATATTCCTGGTCTTTTTTTATAGTTGATATGATTATGGGACATGTTCACATAGTCACTGTAAGTATACGTTACAGAAACAGTCTCCCTGTTTGGTGCTTCTTTTATCTCGTTCATACCCAATTCCTACGCAACAAAGCTCCTATTATCATCCGTTAAATTACGCAATCTTTTGTAACAATAAGTCCATAATTCACATGTTAGATATTTTTGGTGTTTAATGTTGGTGAATCTTTTTTCTAATGCAGTCGGCTGTTTTTCTCTTTTAATATATATCATTAAGTTCTTCTTCCGTTAGCTTTGCTTTCAGCTGTGATCTGTACTTTTCTACTTCCGGACTGCGCTTGCCTGTTATGCGATGGCAGTCGGTGCCTAAAAACTGTATGTGTCCTTGCTTAAGATATTTTAAGCACCTCTGTTTTGTCAAAAAACCTGCATCTAAAAAATTTAAGTTGAGTTGCATATAAACATCTAATTGCGTAAATTGCTTAAATACCTTTTGTTTTAGCATAAAAGGATAGCGGTCAATATGGGCTAGAACGATTTTGATCGGATATCTGGAATATATTTCTGCAATTAAATTCAATTCATGTTCCGGCTCTGACTTCGGGGACGACATCTCCAGCAGGAGTAGATCTGTCCCTTCGATACATAGATTATCTAAGTTGGCATAATTAAAGATAGCAGGAATGGCATAGACCTCTGCTCCCAGGCGATATTTCATGCCAGAACGGTATAATGTCGATTTTAGCGCTTGGAAAGATTCTTCTCTTCTTTGGAGAAAATTGTCAACGGATTCTTTATGTGAATAGTAATGGGGTGTCAAAAATATTTCCTCAATTCCTTGCTTGCTTAAAGAAAGAATCATCTGCTCTGATTCTTCGACATTCTGCGCGCCATCATCCATTCCCGGAAGAATATGCGTATGGGAATCAATAAACCTAAAGTGCTTCATCACTCTATCACTATTTTGTGAATAATAGATCTTATTATTCTCCATACCTGTAATTATAGGCATAGCCGTAGCCATAATCCTGTTTGGTAAAGTCAACATCATTTAGTATAACACCTAAAATTGTTGCCTGGGCCTTTTCCAAAGTTTCAATGGTCAATTTCAATGCCGGCTTTGTTGACTGAGATGCCCTTGCCACGATAACAACTCCATCCGTATGTGTAGCAAAAGAACTGGCATCTGTTATCTGCAATACGGGAGGCGTATCTATGATGATATAGTCAAATTGCTCTCCCAATTTCTTCAGAAAACTTTGAAATAATTTTCCTGACAGAAATACCGAAGGGTTTGGCACTCTTGTGCCGCTCGGCATCACATAAAAGTTTTCTTTTTGATTATAGATACAGGATTCCGAGAAAGTATTTTTATTGGACAGAAAATCTGTTAAACCGGGTTTATTCGGAATATTCAAATAGCGGTGCAGTTTCGGAGCGTGCAAATCACAACCTAAAATTATTACTTTGTTCTCATGAATACTGCCAAAGGACCTGGCCAAATTCACAGAACAAAAAGTCTTGCCTTCGCCTTGTAAGCCGCTCGTAACAATGAAGGTCTTGCCCGTACCATCATATTTGATAATCGAATAGTCGATATTTATTCTGGCACTGTTAAAATATTCCCTGACTTGTTCTATATTTCTATTAGCGAGTTCTATTTTTTGCCTGCTGGCCGGATCGCGCTCTCTGGGTTGAAGTCCGTTATTCTTAGCCATCCTGCTGACCTTTCTCTTATTTAATTTTGGGCACGATGCCTATGATTTTAATATCGAAATTCTTTGTTATATCCTCTTCCGTTTTAAGTTTAATATCTAATATATCTCTTAGAACAGCCAGCGCAGAGCCCAAAAACAAGCCCAGGACAAAGCCCAGGGCTGTATTGCGCATAACATTCGGAGTTGACTGTTCTTTCGCCAGTAGAGGCTGGTCAACGACTATCAAGGTCGCATTCGCTTTGACTTCATTCATGGCCTTCGGGGCAGTCTTTGCGATTTTCTGTGCAATTTCTAATGATAGCTCAGGGCTGGTTGTACGCACACTGGCCTGTAGAATTTCCGTGTCTTGTATGCTTCTATAGGTGATCATTTCCCTTAATTCAGCGGCGGACAGATCCAATCCTGTTTCTGCCGACAATAAATCCAAAAATGAATTGGTTGTCATCAGCTCTATATATGTATTGGCAATTCTTTGGGCCAGATTTACAGCCTGCAGCCCCAAGCTCGGATTATCTTCATCTGTAGTACTGGCTTCAATATAGAATTGCACTGTGGAATCATAAGTCGGAACGAGGACAAATTTATTGATCGCCCAGAAAATCCCGGCCGAAAGCAAGGTAATCAGAATAATCAACGCAATGTGATTTTTCAAGCTTGACAGCATATCAAGCAATGATATCTCTACTGTTTGATCCGTTTCTTTCTTCATGTACTCCCCTTAGTAATCTACTTAACTACTAAATATATAGTATGCTATGACCGCAATAAGTATATCAGCTTGCGAATGGCTCAGCAAGCTATCCGGAGGCCGCCGGTACAAATGTGCATTGCCATAGGATAGAATGTTCCTGATGGTTGCTTTGGCTAAGAGAAGGTTATATTTCCGCATTGTGCCTCGGCCGGTTCTGGATCGGGATTATCGGGATATCCCCCGTTTTCGTGAGCTTTGTCTCCTTTGCCCCAATTACGGACAGCGCTGGAGTTGCCCTGATTTCACGCAGGATCTGAGCGATTATCTGGTCCCCTATGCTCAGGTTCTTCTGGTCGCATGTCAATTTCATTTCGATCAGGCTAGCAAGGACAAGTATCCCGGGCAAGCTGCCCGGGCATTACTTGATAGCTTTGCAAAAGAAAAGAAAGATGAGATTCTGGGTCTGATGCTGCGCCTGGAGAGAGAGTATCCTGCTGCGCTGGCTCTTTCCGCCGGAACTTGCAGTCTTTGCGAGACCTGTGGCAAAGCTGATGGTCAGCCCTGCCGCAATCCGCTGTCTTTGCGTTATTCGCTGGAAGCTCTGGGATATGATATCTCACTGATTCTAAAGGATTTCTTCGCTTTGGAGCTTTGCTGGTCGGATGGCTCCTTGCCTGATTATTTGACCTTGTGTATGGGTCTGGCCGGGAATGATCGCGAAGTCCTGCTGTCGGCGGCACATTCACTTGAGCAATCCTGGACGGCACATCGGCAATAAAATATAATTTCAAAGCTTTGTGCCGGCGATATAATCTGTCTTTCCCTGCCGCATCAGGTATAATCTAAGGGATAATATAATTGATTTAATTGAAATATCGTGATTGAGGTATTGCTATGAATAATGATGCGCAAAATCCGTATCAGCAACCGGGTAATTATCCCGGGCAACAGCCGGGTCAGCCCGGTCCGCCGGGGCAACAGCCACCGCACAACTATCCGCAACAACCTTATCCTAATCAATCCTATCCCGGTCAGCAGGAAGGACAGCCGGTACAGCAACCGTCGCACAGTTATCCGCAGCAGCCTTATCCCGATCAGCCTTATCCGGGACAACCGGGGCATCAGCCGCCACGCAGCTATCCGCCGCCTCAGGGGCATTATCCACATCCTCCGTATCAGATGCCGCAAAGCCGTCCGTCCGGAAAGCCTCCTAAGAATCGCAGTACAGCTGTCTATCTGTCGCTGGCTCTGATTGCGCTCTTGATTATCGGGCTTGTTGTCGGTGCTGTCTTTCTGCTTAAACATCTGCAGGCGGACAAGGAAACAGCTTTAACTACAGGCAATACTGCAGTCACGACTGCTCCGGCTGTGACTACACCGGTCACAACTCCGGCTGAGACAGCAGCCACTACAACAGTTATTGAAACTACGCCGCCTACGGAAGAGCCGACTGTCGAGCCGACCCCTGAAGTCACGGAGGCGCCGACTGTCGAATTTCCCACTGACCCTTACGGTTATCTGCTAAGCCAGGCTGAGATCGATGCCAATCCCGCTGTCGGTCTTCTGGAAAAGGGCAGCTCCCACGCCGCACAGGCTTCGCTGGCGTATTTCACTAAGCGCGAAGCCTTCGATTTAGCTTTCAGCTATTTCAGCGAGATCGCGCTGAAGTCCGAATACAATGATACTAACGATAATCTCATCCACAAATGGGAAATTCCCATTAAAGTTGAAGTCCGCGGCACGCCCTCAGAGGAAGATCTGGCGACGCTGAACCGGATTATCTCCGAACTGAACAGCCTGAAGGTTGTGCCGACCATCAGCATAGTTAATTCAGGCGGCAATTATTTGGTCTATTTCGTTCCTCTTGAGGAAATGGGCAATGTGATCAGCGGCTATGTTGAGGATAACTGGGGTTTTGTTTCCATCTACTGGGATGGCAACCATAAAATTACTGATGCCGAGGCCGCGATTGCGGTCGATATGATGAACCAGGAAGAGAGAAATCATATTATCCTGGAGGAGTTCGTCCAGGGTCTGGGCATGCTGAACGATTCCTATGACTATGCCGATAGTATCTTCCAGCAGGACTGGAATGTGGTGCAGGATCTGATGCCGATTGACTGGGCGGTTATCCGTATCCTCTATCATCCCGATCTGTATTCAGGCATGAGCAAAGACAAAGCCTATCGAGTCCTGATCCGGGAGTTTTTCAATTAGTTATCCTTTATGACCTAAATGTTTCTAAACAAAAGGGGGCGCCCGTGAGGGTGCCCCCGGTTAGTGCCATTGCTAATCGATGGTTTACTTTTTCTTGGCAAAAACGGTATCTTCGCCGTCAATTGTGATGGTCAGTTTATCGCCATCCACCTTGAAGGTTCCCTCTTGAGACTCAGCCTCTCCGCCGACATTCATCTCCATCTTGAGTTTGTCGCCGTCGGTTTTGTAAGTTATTTTCATTTCGAACTCTTCCATCTGGGTTTTAATCTGGTCTTCGTCCATGCCCATTTCCTTAAGCATGTCTTTCATGAAATCCACGAAGGGCTTGTCTTTGACCATAATCTCAACTTTGCCGCCGGAGGTGAATTCCAGATAGAGATCGTCTGCACCAATGCCAAGCATCCCCAGCTCGTCTACGCCAAAAGCGTCTCCCGCCTGGGGAACCCATTTGCCAACGATCGGGGACTTGCTGCCACCACAGGCAACCAGAGAGACTAACAGCAAGACTGCCACGACGAGCGCCAAAACTTTATATTGTGTCTTCTTCATTTTTCCTCCTTGCGCTTAAGCAGCGCACAACTCTATTTTTTGTCCATTGATATTAACTATTAGTTAATTCGCTAATAGACTAACATATTCTACACTGAAAAACAGTAACGATAGTAATAGAAAAATAGAAAAACTGAGACAAGCGGAAGACAATTCCTCCTATGCCGAACTGGGAAAACGGTATCGAAAGAGCGGGCTGGCGTTGAAAAATTAATTTGATGTCTTGCTTCCTCTCCCGGCCGGGAGAGGAAGCAAGATTCCGCTATATATATTTTTTGGATCTGCTTGTTAGCCTAGATTTTGGCTGCTGATCAAAGTGACGGTTATCTCGAAAGTCTGGCGCGAGCGACTGTCTAACACTTGCAGCACGACCTCGTCCCCCGGTTTCTTCTGGGCCAGATAATTGGCCAAGGTACTTGAGCTGGCTAGTTCCAGACCATCAATAGCGGTAATGATATGGCCTTGCTGGAGACCGGCCTTGATTAAATCGCGGTTAACAACTTCATCAACCAGGAAGCCACCGCTGGCCAGCTGATAATAGAAGGCAAACTGATAGTCAATATAGCGGCCTCTGACGCCCAGGGCAGGACGGTTTTGCACTTTGCCGTATTTGACCAGATCGCGCACCACGGGTTCCGCCGTATCCCAGGGGATGGCAAAGCCCAGTCCTTCATAGGTATCGCCGGCGACTTTGAGGGCATTAATGCCGATCACTTCTCCGGACAGATTGGCCAGGGCGCCGCCTGAATTGCCTTTATTGATCGCCGCGTCAGTCTGTATATAGTTCATATTGGAGCCATCTTCCGCCATAACCATGCGATTGAGAGCGGAAATATAGCCCACGCTGACGGAGGAGCTCAAAATGCTGCCGGTGGGATTGCCGACGGCTATGACCTGATCGGCAACCCTCAGGCCGGAGGTCCCGGCAAAAGTAGCAGGCTTCAGTTCTATATCGCCAGGGTCGACCTTGAGGACGGCCAGATCTGTCACGCTATCCGCGCCCATTAGTTCAGCTTCGAGGGAAACTCCGTCGTAGAGCACCACTTCAAAGCTGTCCCCGCCCTCAACTACATGGGCATTGGTAACAATATAGCCGTCAGCCGACATAATAACTCCGGAACCCTCGCCGACAATCATGTCCTGTCTCTGTCGGACGGGAATCGCCTCTATCTGTTGCGTATCCGGATTCGTGCTGCCGGAGCCAAGCTCAGTGTCAGCGTGGCTATCCATGGACGGATTTCTATATTCGCGCACCAGCACTACGGACGGAATCACTTTTTCGGCGGCATCCTGCAATTGGCCAGTACCGGACGGCTGCTCCGGCGCCGCGGTTTCCAGCACCAGGTCGCCGCGCTCCGGTTCGGTTTCCCGGGTCTCGCCCGGAGCAGTTTCCTCCGGTTGATCCTCAGCGGGCTCGGTCAAAGACAATCCGTCCGTCGGCTCGACCTGCTCCTCTTGTCCGTCTGTTGCCGCCGGCTCCGGGGCGGCTTTCCTCAGTTGAGTATAAGCCAGCGTGCCCAGAATAGAGACCGCGGCGACCGCCAGCACTACCAGAATAGCTGAAATAATGATGACGGCACGGACGCCCGCCTTATTGCGGCGATCGTTTTTGTCATTATTGCCTGCAGTCTGATGCGGCTGATAGTTCATGTAGCCTGTGCTGCCGGGAGTCTGGCCGTCTATCGAACGCGACCATCTATATTCCGCATGATATCTATCGGGCGCCGTCCGCCTGGGATCGGTATATGACTGATAGTTTGCGGGATTAGGGCTGCTGTACCCGGAGCTGTAGCCTTCGTCTGCGACTGGCTCCTTATTATAGGATTCATTTCTGAGCTGCTCGCCGTCCGGCTTTCCCGCTCCTGCCGCGCCGTGCCCTCCCTGGTTTGCGCTTCCGCCGCCATTATCTATCCTGTCATCGTAATGCATCATGATACTCCCTTCGACCCGGCCCATAGCCTATGTCATCCTGACCTAATTATCTTAATATTTAATGATAATGCCAAATTGTGAAAAATTTCGTTACCTTTGTGATGAAAAAACGAAAAGATTACCCTATGATGAAAGTATTAAGCCTCTCAGGGGGCGATAACAGCAGCGAAAAAGGAGCCGGCCAATGACACTTGCGAAATTCGTTCAACTCTATCCCCGTTTCGCCCTGGCTTTTTCCGGCGGGGTAGACTCCGCCTATCTGCTGGCCGCCGCTCTGGAGCTGGGCGCCAAAGTCCAGCCCTACTTTGTCAAATCGGAATTCCAGACTAAGAAAGAGATGGAACAAGCTCATCATCTGGCCGCTGAGCTGGGCACAGAGCTGAAGATCATAGAGCTGTCCGCCCTGGCCGATCCGAGGCTGGCGGCCAATCCCCCCGAGCGCTGCTATCTCTGCAAGAGCATGATCTTCGCCGCTATCCGGGAGGTGGCGGCAAAGGACGGGTGGACTATCGTGGCTGACGGCAGCAATGCCGGCGACCGGCCCTCCGAGCGGCCGGGAATGAAAGCCCTGGCCGAGCACAATATTTTGTCGCCGCTCAGAGAGAGCGGCCTGACCAAAGAGCAGATCACTGAGAAAGCCCGTCTGCTGGGACTCTCGAATTGGAACCTGGCGGCCAACTCCTGCCTGGCGACCAGAATCACAACCGGACAAGAAATTACGCCGGAGAAACTGCGGCAGATCGAACAGGCAGAGCAATTCCTAAATGAGCTGGGCATCACAGGCGCGCGGGTCAGATTAGACGCCCAAAAAGCATTGATCCAAATCAATGCTTGTGATTTCCCGCTTTTGCTGTCGGCGAAGGCGGACATTGTGGAACAGCTGTCTTCATTTTGCGAGCAGGTCGCTCTGGATTTACAGCCCCGGGACGGAGGATAATATGCAAGATAAAATCCTGGCCTTACTGGAACAGATTCGCGCCGGCGCCATAGCGCCGCAGGAAGCTCTGCTGCTTCTGAAGCAGCAGCCCTTCCATGACCTCGGCTTTGCCAAGGTCGATCAGCACCGTCCGCTGCGGCAGGGAGCGGCCGAGGTCATCTACGGCGCGGGCAAGACTGCCGGACAGATCCTGGCAATCGTCCGCGGGATCAAGGCCGGCGGCGCTGAAACGGTTCTGATTACACGGCTAGATCAGAGCAAGGCGGATCAAATCGCTGCTGAGATTGAGCTGGATTATGACCCGGTCGGGCGCACGGGATTATCCGGCGAGCTGCCGGAGCCAAGCGGTCAAGGTACCATCGCTATTGTGACAGCGGGAACTTCCGACCAGGCTGTCGCCGAAGAAGCCGCCCGCACGGCCATGGCTCTGGGCAATCGCATTGAGCGCGTTTACGATGTCGGCGTTTCCGGCTTGCATCGCACGCTATCCAACCTCGACGTTCTGATGACTGCGCGGGTAATTATTGTCATTGCCGGCATGGAAGGGGCGCTGGCCAGTGTCGTGGGCGGTCTGGTATCCTGCCCGGTGATCGCCGTCCCGACCAGTGTCGGCTATGGGGCTTCTTTTGGCGGTCTGGCAGCGCTGCTGGCGATGCTGAACAGCTGTGCCTCCGGCGTCACGGTCGTAAATATCGATAACGGTTTCGGCGCAGCCTTTGCTGCCAGCCAGATTAATCATCTGGCTTAGAAAAGATAAAGTAAGGTGAGATGATGAAAACTCTGTTTTTGGATCTGGGTATGGGCGCCGCCGGCGATATGCTGGTGGCCGCTGTTCTGCCGCTGCTGGAGGAACAGGAAGCGTTCTTTGCCGCGCTCAGACAGTTTGAGAGCCTGGGGGTCAGGATTGCTTTCGAGCCGGCCAGCTCCATGGGCGTCTGGGGACATCGTTTCAATGTCCTGGTTCATGAAGCCATGGAGGAAAGTATCGATGTCGATGCCGCCGGCCGGCCTCTGGCCGCGACCAAAGGCTATACTCATGAACATGCGGAACACTCGCATGGCCGTGCTCATGAGCACGGCAACCACAGCAATTCTCATGTTCACGGAGAACACGACCACCATGGTCACGAGCATGGTTACGAACATGCTCATATACACGAAGAGCATGATCACCATGGTCACGGACATGGTCATGATCATAGTCACGATCATGGTCACGATCATACACATGAGCATGCGGCACACCCGCACGGCCATATTCACCGCGGTTTGAGCGATATTATCGGGATCATAGAAAAGCTGGAGCTGCCGGCTCAGGTTAAAAAAGACGCGGTAGCTGTCTACACCCTGCTGGCTGAGGCCGAGGCGCATTCCCATCAGGTTCCGGTCGCTGAGATCCATTTTCATGAAGTCGGCACTCTGGATGCCATTTGCGATATTGTCGCCTTCTCGCTCCTGATTCATCTGCTGCAGCCGGAGACAGTGCTGGCGACACCGGTCAGCACCGGCAGCGGCTTCGTGCGCTGCGCTCACGGCATCTTGCCCGTTCCCGCCCCGGCGACGTCCTATCTGCTGCGGGGAATACCCAGCTACAGCGGCAGCATCAAAGGAGAACTGCTGACACCGACCGGAGCAGCGCTGCTGGCTCACTTTGTCCGGGATTATCGGGAGCGCCCTTTAGGCCTCTGGCAAAGAGAGGGCTTGGGACTGGGGCACAAAGAATATCCGGCGCTCAATGCCGTCAGAGCCTGGCTGGGAGAAGCAGAGACAGCGGACCGGCCGCAAAGCCAATACTTGCAGCTGAAGCCGGAGCAGCTGAAGTTGCTGGAAACTGATCTCGATGATCTGGGCGGGGAAGATTGCGCCTTCGTTGCGGAAAAATTGAGAGGAGCGGGAGCTTTGGATGTCGTGCTCTGTCAAGTGATCATGAAGAAAGGGCGGCCGGGAGTGCGGCTCAGTGTGCTGTGCCGCCCCGGGCAAGTGGCGGAGCTGGCAGAGTTGATCCTGCGACATACGACTACGCTGGGTGTGCGGGTCAACGATTGCGAGCGGATTGCCCTTGACCGCGAAATTAAAATGGTAGACAGCCCCCTGGGGCCTATCCGCTGCAAATTCTCACAGGGGGCGGGGCTGAGCAAAACCAAGCTGGAGTATGAAGATCTGGCCCGGCTGGCCACTGACAACGATCTGACTTTGTCTGAGGTTCGGGAGCTCGCTGCGAAGATACCGGCTGCTAATATTAAGGCCGAAAACGAAGATACCAGCTGCCAATATTAAGACCGAAAACCATGATTTACATCTACCTAACTGTTCAACGCTGCCGTCAATGATATAATCAGTAAAATATTGCGATCGATTGAGAAATTGAGAAGAGGAGAGTATCAGCTATATGACTTTTATCAAGACACCCGTGCGCGGTATGCCGGAGCAGACACCGGGCGAGATGGAGCTGCGCAATTATGTGATGAACCAGATCCGTACCGTGTACCGGTCCTATGGCTATCTGCAAATCGAGACTCCCGCTATCGAGCATCTTGAGAATCTGACCGGAGATCAGGGCGGCGAGAATGAAAAGCTGATTTTCCAAATTCTCAAGCGGGGAGAAAGTCTCCGGCAGGCTCTGGACCAGGGCAAGAATATCAGCGCCGAAGGCCTGCGCTACGATCTGACCGTACCCCTGGTTCGCTTCTACGCTAATAATATGAGTGATCTGCCGCTGCCGTTCAAGGTGATGCAGATGGGGCCTGTCTGGCGGGCCGATCGTCCGCAGCGAGGGCGCTTCCGGCAATTTGTCCAATGCGATATCGATATTCTGGGCGAGCCGTCGCTGCTGGCGGAAGTCGAGCTGATCTGCGCGACGACAGAGGCTCTGTCCAGCCTCGGCTTGGAAGATCTGGTGGTAAAAGTCAATGATCGCCGGATTCTCAGATCTATGGCGCTGTATGCAGGCTTTCCGGAAGATGAGCTGCCCGCGATCTTTATTCTCCTGGACAAGATGGACAAGATTGGTTTCACGGGCTTAAGAGATGAGCTTTTGGCCGCCGGATATTCTCTGGACAGCACGGACAAATATCTGGGACTGTTCAAGGAGCTGCCTGACTCTCTGCTGAGCAGCGAGTATTTTGCCACTAATTCAGATGTTATGTCCGATCCCGAGATCTTCAAGAATCTGGACACTATTTTGACTATGGCGCGCGCGCTGACGGACTCTGAGGTCCAGGTGATTTTTGACCCGACTCTGGTGCGCGGCATGGGCTATTATACCGGCACTATCTTTGAGATTTCGCTGCCCGGGATGGCGGGCTCGGTCGCCGGAGGCGGACGCTATGACGAAATGATCGGCAATTTCGTCAACCAGCCGGTAGCCGCCTGTGGTTTTTCCATTGGTTTTGAGCGGATTATCGTACTTCTGGAAGAGCAAGGTCTGATTCCGGGTTTCAATGACCCGCGGTCGGCTTTTCTGCTGGATAAAGATCTGAGTCCGGACGAGATAGTGGAGATTATGGAAGATGCCGCCCGGCGCAGGGTCAACGGCGAGACTATCTTAGTTGCCGGGCGCCGCCGCAATGTCAGAAGACAGATCGACGAATTGATAGATCTCGGCTATACACAGATTGAGGAAATCTTCCCCGGTTGAGCAAATTTTGTTTGGGGGTCAACCGTAAAATGATATACTGAAAGAAATTGCGAGGAGCTGAATATGGAAGCGAATTTGCCGGAAAACATCATTGTCCTGGATCATCCCTTGATCCAACATAAAGTAGGAATCCTCAGAAACAAACAAACCCCCACCAAAGAATTCCGGGAGCTGGTCTCCGAGGTCGCCATGCTGATCGGTTTTGAAGCGACCCGCGAGCTGCCGCTGGAAGAAATCGAGGTTGAGACCCCGATTGCCCCGGCCGCAGTTAAGCAGTTGGCCGGAAACAAACTGGCTCTGGTACCGATTCTGAGAGCCGGCCTGGGCATGGTTGATGGCTTGCTGTCTATAACGCCCAACGCAAGGGTCGGCCATATCGGTCTGTTCCGGGATCACGATACCTGGCAGCCTATTGATTATTATTGCAAGCTCCCCGAGGATATTCAGCAAAGAGATGTCTTCTTGCTTGATCCGATGGTCGCTACCGGGGGCTCGGCCGCAGCGGCGATATCGACTCTTAAAAGGTTCGGTGCCCATAAAATCAAGCTGCTCTGTATCATTGCGGCCCGCGAAGGACTGATGAAAGTTGTCAATGCTCATCCGGATGTGGCTATCTATTGTGCCGCGCTCGATGAAACTCTGAACGAAAATGCCTATATTGTGCCCGGTCTGGGGGACGCAGGCGACAGAATCTTCGGCACGAAATAAGACTGGAGGAAATGATGAAATTACCCCATTTGCGGCGTGAAAACGCGGCTGTGTTAATTATTGACCTGCAAGAGCGCCTACTGCCGGCGATGCCGGATCGGGAACCGGTTCTCAAAAATGCTCTGGTTCTGGCTGAAATGGCCCGGACTTTTGAGCTGCCGCTTCTGTGCAGCGAGCAGTATCCCCGCGGGCTTGGCCCTACCGCAGAGCCTCTAGCAACGAAGTTGCGCGAACAGCAGGCTCTGATCATTGAGAAGACCAGCTTCAGTACAGTATTGCCCGAACTGTTGACCCGGCTCGAGGAAACAGGCCGCCGGCAAATTATCGTCTCCGGTGTCGAAACCCATGTTTGTGTTTTTCAGACTGTGCGTGACCTGGCGGCGAGAGATTATGATGTCTATGTGCCTTGGGACGCTGTAAATTCGCGCGATCCAAAGAATATGGCCATCGCGCTGGAGCAATTCCGCCGGATGGGTGTGCATATTACTTCCACGGAGACGGTGCTGTTCGATCTGCTGCAAGACTCCAAAGATCCTCACTTCAAGGAGTTGCAAGCTCTGATCAAATAATATTTCAGCGGGCGCTGTAATATTTCCTGCCCGCCCGCATTTTGATGCCTTTAATGCGCATCAGCTCTGAGACCGTAACCAGCTTAAATCCACGCTTGTGCAATTCCGGCAGGGCATCGATAAAGCCGGAAACAGTTGTAGGATGCAGATCGTGGAGCAGGACAATGCTGCCGTCGGCAGCCATGCTCAAAACCTTCTTTTTGACATAGCTGCGACTCTTGTAGCGCCAGTCCAAAGTATCCTTATCCCATATAATCACGGGTCGCTCGGCTACCTTTAGAACAGTGCTGCTCGTGGCGCCGTAGGGCGGACGCAACAGAGCCGGCTTCACGCCGGTGCGTTTGACTATAGCCTTATCCGTGCGGGCAAGCTCATCCTTAATCTTGGCCGCCGAGAGTTTGCTCAAATCCTTATGTGTATAGCTGTGATTGCCGATCTCATGCCCGGCTTTGAAAGCCCGCGTCACCAGACTGCCATTAGCTCCGTCCACCAGACGGCCCACCACAAAAAATGTTACCCGGTCGCCCTTTTTCGCTAAAGCATCGAGCAGTTTCTTGGTGTTTGTAACCGGCCCGTCATCAAAAGTAAAGGCGACATATTTAACACCCTTTTGCGGTTTTTCCGAGGTCGGCTCCGGCGTTGGTTTCGGGGTCGGAGTTGCCGCCTTGGTAGGTTCGGCGGTCACAGTGGTCTCCGCGCCGTTTTTGCTCTCAGAATTGCTCGTCTGCGCTGCCGTTGTCTCCTCGCCGGACTGCGTATTTGTCCCTTCCTCTTTCTTCGTTTCTGACATCTCGGCAGGAGTTGTTTCCGCTGCGGGAGCTGTTGTCTTAGTCGGTTTCGGGGTCGGCTTCGGGGTCGGCTTCGGCGTTGGTTGTGCAGTCGGTTTCGGGGTTGGCTTGGGTGTTGACTTAGGGGTCGGCGCATTCGCCGCAGGAGTCATCTGTATATAATGGACGACAGAATTTTCCGTCTTCTGCGCATTGGATTCCTGTGTTTGGGCTTGCGGCCCCGATTGCTCCGGTGCTTGAACGCTAGGGGCGTTTTGGCTGTCTTCGGCCGCGGTGGTCGCAGCCTGATCGTTATCCGCGTTACCGCTGTCCGCCTCAGCAGCTTCATGTTTACTGGCAACCGGAGTATAAATCAGTTTAGCCTTGACGGTAGACAGCAGATCACTCTCATATAAAACTAAAGTTACAAACAGGAACGCCAGCAATGCGACAATGATTCTTAATCTGTTTCTGTCAGAATTCATCAGGCCTGACCCTTTCCGCCGGAACTAGTTAAAAAATACTCTACTAGAAGATAATAATCCATAGCAACCTGGTATGCAATTACTTAATAATTACTTTTGCCTGCTAAATCCGCGCGATTTTTTGCAGTTTCTTAACAAAACCCAATTAACACGCCGGAATTAGCAATTTCTGCTGCTCCGGCTGCTCCGGCGAAGGCGCTCCCTATGGCTCCCGTCACTTATAACTACTGTCACCGATGTTACCGGTACGGCGTCAGTCACTCCGGACCGGATCCGCAGTTACTGTCGGTACTAAGCTACTTCTGTACAAAACTGTTAAAGTCAGCGGAGTTGTTGCCGGGTCTGGTGTGCCGAACTGCACTTCAGGAAAAAACCGTTCCTATACTAAAGACTGCCGGCACGACCCCGGGCAGCCTTCGCCAAAGGATCAATTAGCGTCTTTTTCCCCAATCCCGACAAAAAGCCAAAATTATTGACTAAAGGGCTTGACAATTAGCCTGTGCTAACTGATAATGGCAGAAGTTAGTTAGCTTTAGCTAACTCAGTGTGCCGGCAGACGGAGGATATATCGCAAGTGGAAACAATTAGTCAGGTTGGCCGGGCCGGAAAGGAGAGGTTTATGCCTTTAACATTATTAAGACCGGGTGAGAAAGCTACTATCAGGACTATCGCCGGCAAGGATGACATCGGTTGCCGCTTGCGCGCCATGGGTTTGGTCGAGGGGACGGCAACGGAGCTGATCACCAGCGACCGCAATATCATGCTGGTCAAGGTGGGCGAGTGCCGGCTGGCTCTGGACAAGGGCATGGCCTCGCGGGTAATCGTGGCGCTTTAAGTATAAGCGTGACCTTCCGAGCTGACTGACAGCGCCAGGCGATGGACAAAGATAGATTGTTGCGGAATAGCTGTTGGTAATTGTTGCGGAATAAAAGTAGGTCGCGGCGGGGAATCGCGGGGAATCGCTGGGAATCACCGCAGATGATCGCAGCGACAATAACGCTCCGAACATAAAGGACGATATAAAGGAAAGAGGAAAAGAGGATATCGAAATGAAAAAGCTGACTTTGGCTGATATCGAAATTGGCGGTTCAGCCATAATCCGGAAAGTAGGCGGGGATGCGGCGACCAGACGTAGAATTCTGGATCTCGGCCTGACGCGGAATACCGAGGTGCTGGTGCGCAAGCTGGCGCCATTGGGAGATCCGCTGCAATTAAGCGCCAGAGGCTTTGAACTCTCGCTGCGCAAAGCCGACGCTGCAATGATAGAAGTAGAGAGCTGCGATTAGCCGGCTCAAGTGAAAAAACATTAGTGAGGACAAAAGATAATGAAAAAGGTTGTTGCTTTAGCTGGTAATCCCAACAGCGGTAAAACTACGCTATTTAATCATCTGACCGGCGGCAATCAGAGGGTCGGCAATTGGCCCGGTGTCACGGTCGATAAAAAAGAGGGAACATTGAAGAAAAATCCCGGGATCAAAATCCAGGATCTGCCGGGGATTTATTCACTGTCCCCCTATAGCCCCGAAGAAGTCGTCAGCCGCAATTATCTGATTGAGGAACGCCCCGATCTGATCGTCGATGTGGTTGACGGATCTAATCTCGTGCGCAATCTCTATCTGGCGGCACAGCTGGCCGAGCTGCGGGTGCCGCTGGTGATCGCGCTGAATATGATGGATGTGGTGGAAAAAAGCGGCGCCGCAATTGATGTCCGGGCGTTGTCCGAGCGTCTGGGCTGCGCTGTAGTGCCGATCTCGGCTACCCGGGGGACCGGCATTGACGAACTGATCGCTGTGATTCAGTCTACGCTTGAAGCGGCCCCTGCCGCACCGGGTATCCTAACTTTCTCGGCCGAAACCGAAGCCGCCTTGGCACAGGTGATGAGCGTCCTGACAACGCATACTTCCGCCGATCTCCTGCGCTACTCTTCGATCCAGGCTCTCCAGGCTGATGAGCTCACTCTGGCTCGTCTTCAGCTCAGTGCTAACGAGTTGGCGCTGATCGACGGCGTTCGTACTGAACTGGAACAGAACATGGATGATGAGATCGACTCGATTATCACACAGGAACGCTATGAGGCTCTCGGCAGGCTGACCGACTCTGTCCAGACAGCCGGTCCGGCCAAGCTGAGTCCGACTGACCGTATTGACCGAGTGGTGACCAGCCGGCTTCTGGGACTGCCTATCTTCATTCTGGTAATGTTTCTGGTCTATTTCGTCTCGATTCAAACCATCGGCACTATGGCTACCGACTGGGTCAATGAGGTGGTCTTCGGCGATGTGGTGCCCGGTGCGGTTGAATCCTTTATGACGGCCAGAGATGTCGCGCCCTGGTTGCTGGGACTGGTCAACGACGGAATTGTCGCCGGTGTGGGAGCGGTTCTGGGCTTTTTGCCGCAGATGTTCGTCCTCTTTCTCTGCCTGGCCATACTGGAGGACAGCGGCTATATGGCTCGCGTGGCCTTCGTCATGGACCGGATCTTCCGCCGTTTCGGCCTCTCCGGCAAGAGCTTCATCCCCCTGATGATCTCAACCGGCTGCAGCGTGCCCGGCATTCAGGCCTCGCGCACCATGGAAAACGAGCGCGACCGCCGACTGACCGTCATGACTGCTTCCTTCATGCCTTGCAGCGCTAAATTGCCTGTTATTGCTCTGATTGCCGGCGCGTTTTTTGGCGGCTCAGCTTGGGTAACAACTTCCTTCTATTTTATTGGCATCGCGGCAGTTATAGTCTCCGGAGTCATTCTCAAAAAATTCCGGCGCCTGGCCGCGGAACCTGCTCCTTTTGTAATGGAAATGCCCAGCTACCATGCTCCGCGCGCGCTAACGACACTGAAATACGCTCTATCGAAATCCTGGGCTTTCATCAAGCGCGCCGGCACAGTAATCTTGCTCTCGGCCATCATAATCTGGTTCCTCTCTAACTTTGACTGGAGCTTGCGGATGGTGGAAGAAAGCGGTGCGGACAGCATTTTGGCCGGTCTCGGCAATTCCTTGGCCTTGCTGTTCTATCCTCTTGGCTTCAACAACTGGCAGTCCATCGTCGCCACCATCACCGGCTTTATCGCTAAGGAGAATGTCGTTAATACTCTGGGTATTGTGATGAATCTGGGCAGCGGACTGACCGAGGAGTCGCCGGAGCTGCTGCAGTCTTTCGGTGCCCTGCTCAGCACCCACGGCGCCTACAGCTTCCTGCTCTTCAATATGCTGTGTATGCCTTGCTTCGCCGCCGTGGGCGCCATCAGAACCGAAATGGCGAGCACGAAGTGGACTCTGGCCACCGTGGGCTGGCTGATGGGCTTTGCCTATGCCGTCAGCCTGATCTATTACAATCTGGCCCAGTGGTTCGTAAACGGTATTTTCGGTCTCTGGACCGTAGTCGCAATCGCTGTGCTTATCTTGCTCGCGGCCCTGCTCCTGCGACCCAACAAATACCTGGCGGCCGGCTATAAGAAAGGACTGGTATCAGCCTGATGAACCTCGCCTCCTGGATCATTCTAAGCATCATCGCAGTCGCTGTAGCCCTGATTATCTATTATCTCCGGGGCGGGAAATCATCCGCTTCCGGAGCTCCCGGAGGGGCCCCCGGGACCCTCGGAGGAACCCCCGAAGCTGCCGGAGGAGTCCCCGGAGCTTCCGGATCTCCCAGGACCACCGGAGGAACCCCCGGAGTTCCCGGAACAACGGGCTGCAGCGGCTGCCCTTCCCGGCACCGCTGCCCCTACAGCTGAGTCTTTAATTGCCATCTATAGTTTCAAACAAGTTATAGGAACCACATAAACTCCATCTTTTCTCCGATATGCAAAGGGGGCCTTGGCACATAGGACGAGCATGAACGCAGGTTCATTCATCTTTTTTGTATCTATTTTTGAAGCCAGATTTTTCAAATTCTTAGCACCTTCCTCAATCAAACTATCCCCACCCAGTTTTATTTCAATGAGGCCATAGGCGCCGTTTCTTAAGTGAATGACCGCATCGCATTCCAGGTCGTTACTATCCCTGTACTGATAAATACTGCCATCCAGATAATCCGCATATATCCTTAAATCACGGACACAGAGATTTTCAAAAATAAATCCCATGGTGTTTAAGTCGTTCAGCAAATCCTTAGGACCAAGGGCCAAGGCTGCAGCGGCAATTGACGGATCAACAAAATACCTCGTATCAGTTGTCCTGATAGCTATCTTAGACCGCAGATTCGGATTCCAAGCAGGAGAATCTTCGATAACAAATATTTTGGTTAAGGCATCCCTATATGAGTAAAGCGTCACAGGGTCAAATGTACCTGCATGATTTGCCAATACATCTTGTCTTATTGTCTCTAAGGTGGTTCTGGTTCCAACACTTCTTGCATATGACCTCAGCAGCCTTTTGGCTTTTTCCTTATCTCTTCTTACCGAATCTACCCGGCTTATGTCAGTCGAGACAACAGCTTCAAAGTAGTCTATAGCCTGAAAAAGAGCCTGTTTTCCGGCTAAACCAACCGATTTCGGCCAACCTCCTCTGCAGATTAAAAATGCTATTTCATCCAAGTCAGTATCACTTTTGGCTGATATCTCCCGGTTCGCAAACAAGTCGCTCAGAGATACTTCGCCGCTCGAATCTTCAGACTCATATAAACTCATTGGTCTCATATAAAGTCTTGAAATCCTACCGGTTCCGGTATGCATAGACTCATCTGTTTCTGTGGGAACGGCTGAACCTGTCAAAATGAATTGACCGAACTCATCTCTTTGGTCAACCTCATATCTAACTGCATTCCACAAATTAGGGGCTATCTGCCACTCATCTATTAATCTCGGAGTTTCGCCTTCCAAAAGTTGCAGCGGAGAAAGCTCTGCCATCGCTTGATACTGCTTGCTCATATCAGGTTGATCCATTGATATAAAACTACCCGCTATCTCTTTGGCACTGGTAGTCTTGCCACACCATTTGGGTCCCTCCAATAATACAGCGCCTTTGGCTTCTAGTCGTTCTTTCAATAATTTATCTATAATCCTTGGTAAATACCTCTTCATAAAACTCACATATAATCCAATCATCGGTGATGGTGATTGGATTTTCCTTTCTCCCGTTTCTGCCGGTTAATTTTTTACCATCTCTGATATATTCAATTTAGGCTCTGTGGATCTGTACCTATAGCATTACAGCTTTGACTGGTATGAGGTAACTCAGACCACAGCACCTCACTTCTAAAGCAAAAATATTATAACATGTTTTTCAAGTGTTTGAGTTGTTTTTATTCAAGTGTTTATGACATTTATATTCCAGTGTTTGAGGTATTTATATTCAAGTATTTGAGGCATTTTCATTCAAGTGATTCATTTTACCTGGACAGAAGGCTCATAGTTTATTTATTTACAGACTTTTCTGCACATCCTCTCATACATACCAGTAATATCAATAGCTTTATGGTCTCAAAGTAAATCTCTTGTTTTTCTTGCAAGATACAACGGCAGATTCGTAATATATCCATCCTTCCTATATCCACGCTTTGAAAATCGGAGGGCGTGATCCGGATGATGGGCAGAGATATATCTCTTGAACGAAGGCGCTGACTTTTTCTCTCCGCCCTTTGCCTCAACAGGAATGATTTCTGTACCATATTGCAGGACAAAGTCTATCTCATTATTCTTGTCGGAAAAGTACCTGGGTTCAACATCAAACTGTCCGCGAAGCTGCTGTAAAACGTAGTTTTCAGTCAATTGTCCCTTGAACTGGTAATCGGTTTTCAGGAGAATGGCGCTATTATCTATACCCGCCATGTGTTTAAGAAGACCTGTATCAAATAAAAAGAGCTTAAACTGATCCAACTTGTCAAAGGCAGACAGTGGGTGCTCCATCTTTGAAACATTATAGACACGATTGAGCACGCCGGCTGAAACAAGCCATTCAATAGCCTCTTCAAAGTCTCTTGCTCTGCCACCTTCTTTCACAGCACCATACATAAATTTCTCGTTAGGTTTTGCAAGCTGTGCAACAATGCTGCGGAAGACCATGAGGATGCGTCCACTGTTGACCCTGCCATTGTGTTTAGAAAAATCGTTTTCATAGATCTCGATCAGCTCTCTCTGTATCTGAGAAATATGGGAGGGGTCTTTATACTTAATCCAGGATACAACACATTCCGGCATTCCTCCGATAATCAGGTAATTATTATAGACATCCATCAAGCGATTATGGAAGATTTCCTCAATTTGCTGCTCTTTCTGGATGCTCTTGTAATATGCGGACAACGATGGATCAATTGCCTCAAGAAATTCATCAAATCCCAATGGAAATATATCAAGGAGATTAACCATGCCAACCGGATATGACTTTGGTTGAGCAAGAAGTGTACCGAGCAGGCTGCCAGCAGCAATGACATGATACTCATTCGCTTTTTCCCTAAAATATTTCAAAGCATTAAGTGCCTCTGAGCATTCCTGAATCTCATCGAATATGATCAGCGTTTCTGCGGGAAGTATTTTTATTCCTGCGATCATGGAAAGAAGCTCTATAATACGATGAGGATTTTTGTTTGCCTTAAAAATAGATTTGAGTTCATCTTCCTCGTCAAAGTTAAAGTAGACATAGCTATCGTAGTAGTTCTTTCCAAACTCCTTCATCAGCCATGTTTTCCCGACTTGTCGAGCTCCTTTCAAAACAATTGGCTTACGTTCATTACTGGATTTCCAATTGATCAGAACTTGAATTGCGTTGCGTTTCAAGCGTATCACCATCCTTTTCCGATTGAGCAAAACCAGTTTATCACGTTTTTATGCGCTTTTCAATGCCAAATAAACACGTTTTTCTAAGCTTATAAACGCAGAAAATCACATTTTTCTGACATTTGCAGACGGTTTTGTACTTGTCAAGTTTAGTGGCCTGTACTTGTCAAGTTTACGACATACATCAAAATCTTTTTTATTGAAGCGAAAGCTGAAAGAATAAATCGACAGTTTCGAGGGTGGTGTTTTGAGGCCGTACTGCTGGGGGAGCCGTTCCTGTACAAAGGGCTGCAGGACGACCCGAGAGCGCCTTCGTTAATAAAACCGGAAGGTGGCAAGGAGGGATTTGACGGTCATTGTCAGCTGGTCGGATAATTTCATAAAGTATACAAAAGTGGCAGAGGGTATACTCTAAGAGAGAAACTGCATGCTTTAAGTCTTTTGGTCATCAACACGAAACACAGAGGTCTAGTTTCAATTTTAATAATAAGGCAGGAAAATATGTCAAAAATATCCAAAGATAAAATCGAGGCACAAGGATTCGAGATTCAAGTCTATACGCAGGATTTTAAGAATGATTATTTCAGTTTGACAGATATGGCGAAGTATAGAAATAGTGATGATCCAAGATATGTAATTCAAAACTGGATGCGGAACCGAAACACATTGGAATACATCGGTTTATGGGAATTCTTGAACAATCAGAATTTTAACCGCGTCGAATTCGACGCGGTTTAGAAATGAAGCTGGGCTCAATCGTTTTACTATGACACCGCAAAAATGGATCGAAGCTACAGGTGCTATCGGCATTGTTTCGAAAGCCGGAAGATACGGCGGAACCTTTGCGCATAGCGATATCGCGCTGGAATTCGCCTCTTGGATATCTCCGGAGTTTAAGCTATACATCATTCAAGACTACAAACGCTTGAAGTCGGATGAGAATTCTCGCCTATCACTTCCCTGGAATCTGCATAGAGAAATCTCCAAAATAAATTACAGAATTCACACCGATGCAATCAAAACATATTTGCTTGACGATCTTACAGATGGCCAGTGGGAGCTTAGCGGTTTCATGAGACCTTAATTGCATAAATCAGTTAGGGAACAAACAGAACGATTTCAATCAAAAAAGTTCCCTAATCAAGCTTGACAGTTAGGGAACAATTCGGTATAACCAGCATTGAAATGTTCCCTAAAAGGAGGATATGCTCATGTCAGCATTCGATGAAATCCAAGTTCTTCTTAGTGAAAAAGCCGATCTGAATGCAAGACTGTCTCTGATTCCCTACGAAGGGACTCCTGAAATAAAGGATGTGAAAGAGAAGAAATATCTTTATACAAGAAAGCGCGTAGGCAGCAGAGTCACTTCAACATACGTCGGAGTATATTCAGATGAGCTGCATCAGCTTCTCCT
>JGI24710J26742_10000044_pt1 | contig 89651 bp, 66 predicted proteins | sample BioPla2DNA2_FD_26742 | JGI IMG/M metagenome (IMG submission 26742) | reverse complement strand
CTCTTGCGGAAGCCATAGCTCAAGAAAATAAAGCTGCTGAGCAAGAAGCTAAAGCTAAGGTTTTGGCGGCTGAAATGTATGTTCCTCTCTCTATTGCGGCTGCTTACAAAAAAGGTTCTTTGCTGGTAGATAGAGCCGAGATCTCGGACAAACAAGAGAAGGGTCGGTATAGCTACAGACCTGCGGGATATGCTTTCTGTGATGACTTTGATTGAGCCGACTGTCTTTCAGCTTGAGATGATGCGTAAAAAGCATTGCAAAGAGCTGAAACAGCTCGATAAAATGACTGATGCGCAATTTAACGCATTTAAAAGAAATTTTTCCTTCGGTTCAATAGAAGGAATTACAAAAGCTGAAGCCAGAGAGCTTTTAATGTCGATGTTGGCTCTTAATTTGAAGCTTTCCGAGAGTTACAAAAATAAAAAATGAATTTACTGAATTCTGTCATATTCTATGTTAGAGAATTTTGAAAAACATCTATATTCAACGATTTTTCCAGAACATTTGCCTAAAACTGTCTATCACTATACAACTCAGGGCGGTATTCTTGGCATAATACAGCAAGGAGAAATATGGGCTACTCAGGTGGCTTTTCTGAACGATAAAAATGAGGTTTATTTGACCTTCAGACTTTTGGCCAACGAGTTAAATAGAAGGCGCACTGCCACTTCTGACCCTTATATGAGAGCCTTGCTTGCTGAGTTGCAAGAAATACTGAAGAAGGTGGACAGAACTCATATATGCATTTCTTCTTTTTGTGAAGAGGGTGATCTTTTGAGTCAATGGAGAGGTTACGGCAATCAAGGCAAGGGTTATTCTCTTGGCTTCGACTTGAACAAGCTTTTCAGTGCAGCTAAAAAGCAGGATTTTGTCATATGGCCTTGTGTTTATGACAATTCGACACACAATGAGCTTGTATCTTATCTTGTGGATTGTTGGCTGCAAAAGTATGGCAAGGGCCGAGCGGAATATGACAATATGGTAGATGACATAACAAGCAACGTTTGCAGACTGGCTCCGATACTTAAAGACAGAAACTTTAAAGAAGAAAAAGAATGGCGTCTTGTGAATGCGGCTGTTGATGTAGCACCTTCTGATTTTTCGTTTCGCGAGGGGGCCTTTGCGATTATACCTTATCTTGCTTTCAAGCTTGGTTTTCGAGAGAGTGAAAATCAATGCCTTGAAAAGATAGTTTTGGGTCCCACTCCTCATAAAAAACTGGCGCTTAATAGCACTAGAATGTTCTTGCAGGCTAATGGGCTGAAAAATACGGAAGTTGTTCTGTCCTCGATTCCCTTCAGAAATTGGAAGTGAACTCTTGCTTGCCAAACCTGTTTTGATACTGCGCATTCATAATTACAATAAAGTCAGTTTTGGGGCGATTTTAGGCTGTCTGGACGAATCGCTTTTATCTTCCTTTGATATCATTGCCTTTGAAGGATTTAAAGACTTCGACCTTCCCAGTTGGCAAGGAAGGCGTATCTTGGCTCTTTATTCCTTCATGCAGTCCCATATGCCTCAGGTATACAAGGAAATTCTTGAGTTTAAAGAAAATTATCCACAAGCTGAGTTTTTGGCGGGAGGAGCTCAGGCCACGGCAGCTCCTGAAACTATAGAGACCTTAGGGTTTGACTACGTATGCTCAGGCGAAGGCGAGAATTTTATAGGCGCTTTTTTGCTTAAATGGCTTGAAGGAAAGGCTGATAGGGGCATTCATAGAACGGGCAAGGCTCAAGTTGATTTGAATGCTTCGCCTGGATTTTCCAGAATTATAGATTATTTGCCGCCTATAGAAATATCGCGCGGTTGCTCTTTTGGCTGTATGTTTTGCGGTGTTCCGGCTCTTTTTGCCGGCAAGGTGCGGCATAGATCGGTTGACTCTATTTGTTCAATAGCGGAAGAGTATCTTAGAATAAATCCTTCCAGACGAGTTATAAAATTTTTAGCACCTAATGCTTTCGCATATGGTTCGCATGATGGCAAACCTAATTTGCAGGCTATCAAGGAGCTTTTGGAGGGTCTTACTGATACGGGCATAAAGTCTATACAGATGGGCAGTTTTCCTGCAGAAGTGCGTCCCGATTTTGTAACCAGAGAGGTTATGGAGCTGGTTTCCAAGTATGCTAAGAACAAAACAATTGTAATGGGTTTGCAAACCGGCTCGGATGCTATGTTGAAAAAAATGAACCGTAGACATACGGTAGAGGACTCTTTAAGAGCAGTAGCCTTGATCAGGGAGTTTGGTTATACTCCTCATCTTGATTTTATAGTCGGAAATCCAGGAGAAACCTATAAAGATCAGCTTGAAATGTTGGAGTTTATTTGGTTTCTTATAAAAACTTATGGAGCAAAAATACATATGCATGCTTTTACGCCTTTGCCTCATACTGCATGGGCAAAAGAGGAGCAATCTGAGATTTTTGATGACATAAAGGCTGAAATGAAAAGGATGCAGTCTGAAGGTCATTTGGACGGTTGGTGGGAAAATCATATTGGATATTATAGGGAAGGCAAAAACCTGGCAAAATCCTTGAGCAAAAAAGCAAAAAAAAGATTGTCAGACGATAAAAATAATGATATATAGTTAGAACATACCTACTGGGGTATCGTCTAGTGGTAGGACAGCAGTCTCTGGAACTGCCTGCCGGGGTTCGAATCCCTGTACCCCAGCTTAGCGGGAGTCTTAAATTTTTAAGACTCCCGCATTTTTTTTGCTTTGTGATGAATTTCTCTAATTAAATTAAAACTAAACTTGCATATTTATTCTATTTAATGTAAAATCGTCGCCGTTAATAGTAATGTTACGTTTTGAGGTCTAACGGACTTGAGTTTTACAGCAAGTGAATTTTTTTCTGATGTTATAGCAATCGACGGTCCTGCGGGAGCCGGTAAGAGCACAATTGCAAAATTGTTGGCTGAAAAGATGGGGTACAGTTACCTCGATACTGGCGCCATGTACAGAGCTGTGACGTACAAAGCTCTTGCAGACAAAATTGACTTTTCCGATCCTGAAGCCCTCTCCCTCTCTGTTGATAGTGTCAGCATTCGCTTCGAGAAATGCCCTGAAGATGGCAAGCAGCTGGTTTATCTGAACGGAACTGACGTGACAGACTCCATAAGAACACCGGAGGTTTCCCGGAAGGTGTCGGCGGTAGCCGCCAATCCCGCTGTCCGAGGCTCTATGACTTCTTTGCAGAGAAGAATAGGCTCTGAAGGCAAGTGGGTTGTGGACGGCCGTGATATAGGCAGCGTGGTTTTTCCTGATGCTAGAGTCAAAATTTTTCTGACTGCTTCAATAGATGCCAGAGCTGATAGACGCTACAAAGAACTTGTCGAAAAAGGTTTTTCCCAAAACTTGGACGAATTGAAGACCGAGATAGCTGATAGGGACAAAGCTGATTCGAGCCGCGAGGTTGCCCCCCTGATTCAAGCAGAAGATGCCGTTTATCTCGATACCACAGGCATGAACATACCCGAGGTTGTGGAGCGGGCTATTAAAATTATTTCAACTGAAAACCGGGACGAAGAGATCCCAGTGGAGGAAAGTATGACCGAACAAGAAATCAAACAACAGGAACAAAATGGAATGTCTGAAGAGACCATGACAATGGAAGAACTCATGGCTATGGAAGACAGCAAGTTCCGCCCAATCTCCAGAGGAGCTATCGTCACTGGCACTATTGTCACAAAGAACGAAAACGGCGTATATGTCGATCTCGGCTCCAAATCTGAAGGTATCATTGAGCCAGCGGAACTTGAAAATCTCGAAGGCGAACTTAACCCAGGCGACCAAGTCACTGTTTATATAGATCGCATCGAAAACGGCCAGCCGAAGCTTTCTATTAGCAAAGCTAAAGAGACTGCCGCTTGGGATGAGCTTGAAAAAGCTTATCATGCTAAAACTCCCATAAAAGTAACTATAGTCGAAAGAAAAAAAGGCGGATTCGATGCCAAATACAAAAACATCACTGCCTTCTTGCCTCAGAGCCAGCTTTCTTTTTCCAAGAACAATAAAGACTCTATAGGCCAGACCTTTCCTATGCTTGTTATAGAATTCAGCAAAGCAGGCAGACGCAAAAACGTTGTAGTTTCAGAGAGAGCTTTGCAAGACAAAGTAAAAGACAAGAGACGCGATGAGCTTTTTGAACAATATAATGAAGGCGATGTAATCAAGGGCAAAGTTTCCAGATTTGTTGATTACGGCGTGTTCCTTGATTTGGGCGATGGCGTTGAAGGCCTTGTTCATAGAAACGATTTGAGTTGGGCTTCTGCTGTTAATCCCAAAGACATTCTCAAGCAAGACGAAGAAATCGAAGTGAAAATTCTGAAGATGGTTAAAGAAAATCGCAGAAGCAGAATTTCTCTTGGTCTTAAACAAATGACAGAAAATCCTTGGGAAATCGTAGATGAAAGATATGTCGTTGGCAAAGTTTACAACGGCGTTGTCAAAAACCTCATGGATTTTGGCGCTTTTGTAGAGCTTGAAAGAGGCGTTGAAGGCCTTGTTCATATTTCAGACCTTTCTTGGGCAAGAAATATTAAGCATCCTAGCGAAGTGGTCGAATCAGGTGAAACGATTAAAGTTATGGTTAAGGGCATTGACAAAGAAGAAAAACGCATATCTTTGTCGCTCAAAGAAACGACCGAACATCCTTGGGAAACATTTGCAGCCAAATATCAAATTGGGCAGCTTGTAGAAGGCAAAGTAAACAACATGACCACATTTGGCGCTTTTATTGAAATAGAACCTGGCGTTGAAGGTCTGCTTCACGTATCGGATATGGACTGGGTGAAGAGAATCAACCATCCTTCTGAAGTATTGAAGCAAGATGAAGAAGTTCAGGTTAAAATTCTTAGCATTGATGTGGCGAATCGAAGACTCTCACTCGGTTTGAAACAGACTACTGAAGATCCTTGGACCAATGTTGATCAAGCTTATAAAGTAGGCGACCGCCTTACTGGCACCGTAACCAATCTGTTGCCATATGGTGCTTTGGTTAAATTGCCCAGCGGAGTAGAGGGCTTGCTCCACGTTTCAGAAATTTCATGGCAGGGCAATCTTTCTGAGCCTTCAGAGGTTTTGAAAGAAGGACAAGAGCTAGATGTTTGTGTTTATGAAATAGAAAAAGACAAACAGAAAATCGGTCTTTCAATGAAACGTCTTGAAAATGATCCTTGGCTTGACGTAGCTCGCAAGTATCCCAAAGACTCTATTCATCAGGGTACAGTCTCAGCTATTCTGGATAACGGAATAGAAATAGACTTGGGTGATGAAGTTTCAGGCTTTGTGCATATTTCACAGCTTGCAGAACACAGAGTCAACAATCCTTCTGATGTTGTGAAGGTGGGCGATGAAGTTACTTACAAAGTTCTTGAACTTGACAGGAAGAACAGAAAACTTAAACTTTCTCTTAAAGAAGCAGCTATTGAACATGATAGCCAAGAACTGAAAAAGTATCAGGCAGAGTCGGAACAAGGTTTCTCAGATACAATCGGAGATCTCTTTGACCAGGCTGAACTTGCGGATCTGAAAGCCAGACTTGGCCGCTGAACAGGACTGACTAAGTAATGTATATCACAAAGTTGCCCCGGAAATTAATTGAGGGGCTTCTTTGTTTCTTGTGACCTTTTAAGTAATCCCTAATTTATTGCAGAATAAAGGAGACTGACACATGGTAAAAAAAGTAGGAATCAACGGTTTTGGCAGAATAGGCAGAATGGTTTTCAGAGCTATGCTTGAAACACCCGAACTGGAAGTTGTTGCAATTAACGACATTTCAAGCCCGGAAATTTTAGCTCATCTGTTGAAATATGACTCAATTCACCGCAAATTGGAATATCCTGTAGAAGTTAAAGATGGAAGCCTTGTTGTAAACGGCAAAACAATTAAAGTTTATGCTGAGCGTGAACCTGGCAATATCCCTTGGAAAAATCACGGTGTTGAGTATGTTGTGGAAGGCACTGGTCTTTTCAGAAGCAAAGAAACAGCCGAAGTCCATATCACAAAGGGCGGAGCCAAGAAAGTTATTATCACTGCTCCTGCAACAAACGAAGACATCACCATAGTTATGGGTGTTAACGAAGATAAATATGATCCTGCAAACCATCATATTATCAGCAACGCCAGCTGTACTACTAACTGTCTTGCTCCAGTAGCCAAAGTTCTCAACGATAAATTCGGTATCGAAAGCGGTCTCATGACTACTATTCACGCTTTCACAAGCGACCAGAGACTTCACGATGCTCCTCACAAAGACTTGAGAAGAGCCAGAGCAGCTACTATGTCAATGGTTCCGACATCTACAGGCGCAGCTAAAGCAGTAGCCCTTGTTATTCCCGAGCTGAAGGGAAAATTTGACGGCTTCGCAATCAGAGTGCCGACACCCAACGTTTCTCTTGTAGACCTCGTTTGCACTGTTTCCAAACCTACAACAGCTGAAGAAGTTAACCAAGCTGTTAAAGAAGCTTCGCAGACAGCACGCAACAAAGGCATTCTCGGATACAGTGAAGAGCCCTTGGTGAGCATCGATTACACCACTGACAGCAGAAGCTCAATATTTGACTCTCTTTCCACCAAAGTTATCAACGGAAATCTTGTTAAAATTGTTTCCTGGTATGACAATGAGTGGGGCTACAGCTGCAGAGTAAGAGACCTTGTAAAATACATTTCTGAAAAGTAAGCAACAAAAGGTTGTAATAAAGAGAGCTTGAATCAAGAGTTTAAGCTCTCTTTTTTCGAAGAGGAGAATTCAATGCTTAAAACAATTAAAAACGCGGAATTAAAAGATAAAACCGTTCTGCTTAGAGTAGATTTTAACGTTCCTCTGGATGATAATCTTGAAATAACAGATGACACTAGAATCAGAAGCGCTTTGCCAACCATTAAGTATATAATGGAAAAAGGCGGAAAAACTGTGATTGTCAGCCACTTGGGCAGACCAAAAGGTGCTGTAGTCGAAAAATATTCCCTTAAACCCGTTGTTAAGCACTTATCAAAGCTTTTAGGCAAACCTGTTAAATTTGCTGAAGATTGCATCGGTGAAAAGGCTGAAACACTTGCTGCTGGCTTGAAACCTGCTGAAGTAGGGGTTTTGGAAAATCTCAGGTTCCACAAAGAAGAAGAAAAGAATGATCCTGATTTCGCAAAAACTCTGGCTTCTTTGGCTGATATTTTTGTCAGCGACGCTTTCGGAACAGCTCACAGAGCCCATGCTTCTACTGTCGGCGTAGCAGATTATATACCTGCTTATGCCGGCTTTTTGATTGAAAAAGAAGTCGAATATCTTACAAAAGTTACCTCTAACCCTGAAAAGCCTTTTGTCGCCATAATGGGCGGAGCCAAAGTCAGCGACAAAATCCAGGTTATAGAAAATCTTTTGACCAAAGTTGATACCTTGCTTATTGGCGGCGGTATGGCTTATACTTTCCAGAAGGCGGAAGGATACAAAATAGGTCTTTCTCTTTGTGAAGATGATAAACTTGATATGGCTAGAGATATCTTGAAGAAAGCTAAGGAACTTGGCAAAAAGATAATTTATACTCAAGATATGGTAGCAGCGAAAGAAATTAAAAAGGGCGTAGCCACTAAAGTTTATGTTAAAGGTGAAGTTCCTGATGATGAGGAAGCCTTGGATATAGGTCCTGAAACCCGCAAACTTTTTGAAGCTGAACTCAAAAAAGCCAAGACGGTTCTTTGGAACGGACCTATGGGTGTTTTTGAAGTAGAACCTTTTGACAAAGGAACTATGGCTATTGCAAAAGCAGTTGCCGCTCTTGATGCAGTCACAGTAGTTGGCGGCGGCGATTCGGTTGCAGCCGTTGAACAAATGGGCGCAGCTGATAAGATCAGCCACGTTTCCACTGGTGGCGGAGCTTGTCTTGAATTCTTGGAAGGAAAAGTTCTTCCTGGCATCAAGATTCTTTACGATAAATAATTTCAGGGAGTTTAATAATGACCAGAAAACCAATGATTGCAGCTAACTGGAAGATGCACAAAACTATCAAGGAAGCTAAGGCTTTCATGGCAGAATTTCTTCCCAAAGTTGCAGGCATGAAACACACGGATATTCTGATTTGTCCTCCGTTTCCGCTGATTGCAGCTGTAAATGACTCAAGAGAAGGCACTGATATTTTGCTTGGCGCTCAGAATATGTATTTTGAAGAAAAGGGCGCTTTTACAGGCGAAGTAGCACCGGCCATGCTTAAAGAACTAGGTTGCGACTGCGTAATCTTGGGACACTCCGAAAGACGCTGGGTTTTCGGCGAAACAAACGAGCTGATAAATAAAAAGGTTAAATCCGCTTTGGAACACGACTTGATCCCAGTTCTTTGCGTAGGCGAAAAACTTGAAGAACGAGAAGCTGAGCAGACTGACCAAGTTTTGTTGCATCAGCTTGAAAAAGCTTTGGAAGGGGTCGAAGAAAGTTATATCGCCAACATAATTATAGCCTATGAACCTGTCTGGGCTATAGGAACAGGTAAAAACGCCACTGCTGAAGATGCTGAAAAGGCAATCAGCCTGATTAGAGAATACATTCACAGCAAGTATGGTACAGATTCTTCTGATAAAATCAGAATTCTTTACGGCGGTTCTGTAAAACCTGCTAATATAGGCGAATACATGAAGCTGGAGACTGTTGACGGCGCATTGGTCGGCGGAGCCAGCTTGGAACCCGCTTCTTTCGCCGCTCTCATGGAATTCTGAGTCACAGCTGGAACAAAAAGATTTCGGAGATAAGACGGCAAAACTCCCTTTCGGGGTTTTGCCGTTTTTGGCTTTTCCCGAAAGGTTTTTTTTCTTTGAGCATACGCGCAAAAATTATTCTGGCCTTTGTTTTTTTGGCTGCAGCTATTGCTTTTGTGGTCAGCTTTTGGGCAGCAAATACCATAGGCTTTCAAATAGACAGCTCAGACATGGGCAGGTTAGGCAATATTAAAAATGCCTTTTTAGACTCAGCTTTTAATCAGAAGCTTGAGTTGGACAGAATTAACCGGCAAATATCAGATACATTTGCAAAACTGGATATTCTCTCTTTTCCCGATGATATCCGAAAAACTATTTTTTCAGAAATACTGGACTCTTTAGAACTTGATTGTATAGCGATAACAGATAGAAAAAATACATTGTTTTCTTCTTGTGAATTTATTTTTAGTGAGCCGCCCAGCGATTTTTCTTATCCCTTGCTTGTTCGTTTTTCCGGCAAAGAAGACTCTAACTATGTTCTGATTTCAAGCTTGCCTTTTAAAAAAAATGAAAACTTGAACCTTCTGGTTTTTCAAAAATTCAGGGCAGAGCTTCCTGGTGAAAATAACTTGTATTTTCTCTTGAAGAATGGCAAGACACGTTATGCATCAGATTTTTTATCAATTGGCAACCAAGAGTTCTTGTCGTCGATTGACTTTGATGAGCGAACAAAACAGGTTGTTTTGAACGATTTTATTTTTAGACTTCGCTCTTATGCTTTAGAAAAAGATTTTACTCTTCTTTCCGGTTATATGGCACAAAAAGCTATAATCTCCAGCGAAAATATTTACCAGCTTTTGTTCAGATTAGCTCTTCTTCAGGTGGTCACTTTGATTGTTTTTGGATATTTTCTTGGTTCTAGTTTGCTGGCTCCTTTGAAACTTTTGAATGATACCATTGCAAGAACTTCCGATTATGAATTTGAAAAAATACCTTTGGATAAGCCTCCAATGATAAATAGCGGCTATGAAATCGAAAATACGGCAAAAGCTTTCAACGAAATGGCAGACAGGCTTACTGAGGCTAAGAAAACCTTGCTTGAAATGGAGCGAAAACGCAGTTCTGAAGAAAAACTGGTGGCTATAGGCCGTTTTTCAGGCAGCATTGCCCATGAAATCAATAATCCGCTGGGTATAATTTTGCTCTATGCACAGACCCTCAGAAAAGATTTAAGAGAAGGCAAAGAACTTGATGACGAGGATTTGAAAACAATTGAAGAAGAGGTCAAAAGATGCAAAAACATAATTGATGTCTTGCGTGTCTATACTAAGAAGAGCACTCCCGCCTTAACAGTTTATACGGCTCAAGACTTTATAAGTAAAATGAAGGAACTCATTTTAAAGGACCTTCCGCCAGAATTGCTTTGTAATTTTTCTCTTAAAGGCAAGTTTGACAATATAACTCTTAAGGCTGATTTTACCGCTTTGGCACAGGTATCTAAGAACCTTGTGGAAAATGCTGTCTATGCTTGCCTAGAGAGAAAAGAACCTAAAGTATTCGTATTATTTGAGCTTGAAGGCGATTTTTTGCGTTTTTCTTTCTCTGATAATGGCAAGGGATTTCAAGGAGAGCCTGACAAGCTTTTCGAGCCTCTGTACACCACCAGAGAAAGCGGTACCGGTTTGGGTTTATTAGTGATACAATCAATTGTGGAAGGGCATGGAGGGAAGATTTCAGCTTCAAGAGAAGAGGAGTTGACAACATTTGAACTGCTTTTCCCTATTAACATGTATTCTGATACGCCTTCCCCTAAGCAACAAGAGGAGAATCACACTTGAAATCTATTGTAATAGTCGATGATGAAGTTAAGATACTGGCTATTTTGGAAAGGGCTTTGGGAGATGAATATTCTGTAAAAACCTTCTCTAATCCGGAACACGCTTTTGAATGGCTAAAGTCAGAATCAGCTGATCTGGTTATTTCTGATATAAGAATGAAGGAAATGTCTGGTATTGAGCTTTTGCAAAAAATCAGGCAATTGGATGAAAAGCTTCCTGTAATACTTATGACGGCTTGGTCTTCTGTTGAATCTGCCGTGACAGCTATAAAGCTTGGCGCAAGCGATTATTTGTTGAAACCCTTTGAACTGGAGGAGTGTAAAAGTTCCATCGCAAAAATTTTGAAAAAGCCTCAGGAACTTTTCAAGAATGAAGACAGAATTGTTTACGGCAAAGCTATGAAAGAGATTGAGCCTATAGCTTTAAAGGCTGCTTCCAATGATGTTCCTCTTTTGATTTGCGGTGAGCCGGGAACAGGAAAAGAATTTTTCGCGAAGGCAATTCATAATGCTTCTTCTAAAGCCAAAATGCCTATTGTTGAGATTCCTTGTGAAAATATTCTTTCCGAGCTCTTTGAACCTGAGGTTTTTGGGAATCGCAACGATAAAACCAGGTATTTTGGATTGCTTGAGCAAGCAAAGGCTTCTACTGCCGTATTTGATGAAATATTTACTCTTTCTGCAAAAAATCAAGCTGCTCTTCTCAAATGTATAAAAGAGAGACAATTTACCCCTATAGGCCGTAGAGAGCCTGTTAAGTTGGATTGCAGATTAATGTTTCTTTCATCCCGTTCCCTTGAAACCGCAGTTAAAAGCGGCAGTTTCAGTGAGGAGCTTATGTACAAAGTTTCTGTTTTAAGAATCAGCTTGCCGCCTTTGAGAGAACGCCGTGAGGATATGAAAGAGTTGACAGAATATTTTCTCTCAATTTATACGAATAAACATGGACGAGAGCCTGTTTCTCCTTCACCAAGTCTCATAGATAAGCTGGCTTCTTATAAATGGCCCGGCAATTTGAGACAGCTTGAGCATGTTATTGAAAGAGCTGTGATTTTAAGCAAGAAGCCTATACTTGAAGCTGATGATATAGAATTGCCCCATGATGATACTCTTAACTTGACTTCGCAGTTTGTATCTTCAGTTTCTTTGCCGGAAACCTTGGAACAAGTTGAAGAACAGATGATAATCCAGGCTTTGGAAGCTAGCAATTGGAACTATTCTCAGGCTGCTTCGATGTTGGGAGTGACAAGACAGAATTTTCACTATAGATTGCGGAAATACGGAATTAAAAAAGATGAAAATCAGGATTAAGCGAAGCTTTTTCTCATGCTTTTTGCTCTTAATGAGCTTTTGCCATTTTGGGCTGCTAGCTGAGGAATTGACAATAAGCCGTCAAAATGCTCATATTACTTTGGATTATGGGAGAGAATGGTATTTTGACGAAATTCATCTGCCTGTTAACTGTAAAGAGCTTTGGGAAGAAGCTAATCCTTGTAGGGCGGCATGTTTGAATCTGGGTGGAAAGAACTTTATCTCAGCAGCAGGTCCTGGAGAAAGTGTCATTTCTTTTAAAAACTGTAATAAGATTGCAGCATTAATAGAAATTAAGCCTTTGACAACACCTGATTCAAAAGAAGTTTATGCTCCAGTCGGATTGTCAGTAAAGGCTAAATCTCCATCGGTAAAGGCCTTGGAAGATGCAATTTCGGATTTGCCTGAGATTTTTTTGAAGGAAATGACTTCTGACAGTAGACTGTTTGAATATAAAGTTCTTTTATTGGCGGCAATATATGCAGAAGCAGATAAAAGAGGACTTCGATATTCTTTGGAAAGCAGAAAGCAGCTTTTTGAAAAAATGATTGCTGGACAAAGACAGTCTGGGGCTTTTTCATATCCGGAGTACACTCCGCAAAATCACAAAGCCTTAACCTTTGCTTTGTCTTTTCATGTATATGAGACAGGGCTTTTAAAAAATGAGTTTTTAAAGGCATGCGAATACTTGGAAGAGCTGGAGAGAAAGAGTGACACTCTCTCTTCTGAACAAGTTTTTTTTCATAGCTTTATAATGAGTTTTGTTTTTTATCACCGCTATCTTGTTTTTTATCCTGATTTTCCTGAATTTCCTGCAAAGTTACAGAAGTATCGTGAAATATTGAAAAGCTTTGCAGATGTTTCTTCTCGTAACTTTCTTATTCTTGCCAATGGGGCTCCTTTGGTTTTTGAAACTCGTGATTTTCAAAGCTTCAAAGAAGCGAGCTCAAGGCTAATTGCAGGAAACTCCTTTTCAGATGAAGGTGAGGAGATACTGGCATATAGGCTTGCTGTCAGTTACTTTGGTTATCCAAGAGGTGAAGCTTTAAAAAAACTAATGAAAAGGGAGCTTTTTTACGATAATCTTTGGGGATTGTTTGCAAGAGTTCTCTTTTCGGAGCTTGAATATTTAAATGAATAAGCGTTTCGTGTTGTTTGTTTACATAATGCTTTTTGTCTGGGTTTTTGCGGTAGGATTCAGGTCTGAAACAAAAACTGCTCCTCCTGAGGAGCAATTTAAGCATATTGTAAAGCGAATCAGAAAAAATCCGCAAGATGTGGATTCCATTAATGCCCTAGGCATTCTTTATGCTGAAGCGGGGCAACATAATGATGCTTTGCGTACTTGGAGTTATGCCTTACGCATTGAGCCTGAAAATGCTCATCTGTATAATAATATTGCCTCTGCTCTGAAAGAAATAGGACGAACTGAAGAAGCACTTTTGTGGTTTGAAAGAGGCAGCCAAGTAGCACCCTCTCATGTTCTTTATTACAATTATGGCCTTTTGCTGCTCGAAAGTGGTGATAGGAAAGGGGCGGCTGAATCTTTTCGCCAAGCGTTGAGTATTGCTCCTGGTTTCAAGGCGGCATCTGATAAGCTGAACAGTTTGGGTTCGGAAACATCTTTCACTCATACAGGTTCTGTCCCTGCAAAGTCTTTTGGACGAGCTTTGGAAAAAGACAGGAAGAGCCTTGTAGATGAGAACGAACTGCCGCTGCAAGCTGCAAGCGAGATTTCTGAAAAGTCTCTTAGCATAGATGATTGCATTAAAATAATAAAGTCTTTCAAAACAGATGAAAACTACAAGTTTATAGCTCTTACCTTTGATGACGGTCCTCATAAAAATCTTACGCCTCAACTTTTGGATTTGCTTGCCAAAGAACGGGTAAAAGCCACATTTTTTATTGTGGGACAACGTGCAAAAGCTCATCCTAAAATAATTAAGAGAATGGCCTTGGAAGGTCATGATATAGAAAACCACACTTGGGAGCATATATCGCTTGCCAAGAATTCTGAGTATGCTGCTATAGAGTCAATTGATAAAACAGACAGGCTTATTTACTCTCTGACAGGTAAGCATACCAAAGCTGTCAGACCGCCTTATGGAGCAAGCGGAAAAAAAGTTAGAAATCTCCTTGGCAATTACGGCTACTATGAAGTTTTATGGGACACTGACAGCAGAGACTGGGAAAATAAAAATCCTGCAGTCATACTCAGAAAGGTTATGAGAAGTATTAAGCCTGGCCATATTGTCTTGTTTCATGACATACATCCTGGAGCGGTCGCTGCTCTTCCAGTATTGATAAAGGCCTTTAAAGCTTGCGGTTATAGATTTGTGACAATTTCTGAATTGATTGAAATGTCAGATTTTGGAAATCTTGCTGCAAGCACCTCAAAAGCATATACTGCTGAGCAAGCTTACCGCTGAGAAGACAGCTAAGAGAATCCAGAATGGAAATCTCATATTTTTCTCGTCGACAGGGATTTCCTCTGACTGTTCTTCCGAATTATCATTTTCATAGGCTCTATCACTGAATACGTCAGTCCATAGGCCGCTTCCTGAAAAGAATAGATAGATGGCTGCCAGAAAGGCAGCAAAGTTTATAAGCAAAATTGTCATGCGGCTATTTTATCATAGCAAGTGCTGCTTTTTCTCTAAAACTTTCCTGCCAGCCTTTCAAAATTCACAAGACAATATCTGCTGAAAAAATATGCATCGCACTAGAGTGGCGAGTGGAGCGTGGCGAGTTTTAATATCAATAAAAAGATCTCTTTTCTGAGCTTTTCCGTGTATTCTGTGTGTTCCGTGGTTTATAATGTAATTTGTGGTTATTAAGAAAATGGAGACGGGGAACATGCAAAATTTCAACTTTAATTCTTTAAAAGAATTTGACAATCTTCGTGCCGAAAGCTTTCAACATCCTTGGGATAGACAAGCGGTTACAGCTTTGCAAAGCATTCCTGGTTTTGAGTTCTTAGTTAAAAAGCTTATGGAAATTGGTTTCGAGCAGTTTTTTCGTATGACTAATTTGGCCAGCAATATACACCTGACTGGAAAAATGTTGCCGGAAGTTCAATATTTGCTTGAAAAAGCTTGCAATATACTTTCTGTTCCTAAGCCGGATCTTTATTTGCAAACTTCTCCGCTTCCTAACGCTTATACATATGGAGATACAAATCCCTTCGTAGTTGTGACATCTGGACTTTTGGATTTGATGGAACCAGAAGAACTTTTGTGCGTTTTTGCCCATGAAGTTGGACATATCAAGTGCGGCCATGTTTTATATAAAACTATGGCAAGGCATTTTAAATTTTTGCTTGAGCTGGCTTCGCAGGCTACATTAGGCTTTTCTTCATTGATAAGCGGCGGGTTGCAGGTTGCGATGTTCGATTGGGAACGCAAATCTGAACTTTCAGCTGACAGAGCGGCTTTGATTGCTGTACAAAGCCAGAGCGTAGTCAACAGAATGTATATGAAGTTGGCTGGAGCTACCTCGAAATATGCTTCAAAACTTGATGAAAAAGAGTTCTTTGCTCAAATAAGAAATTATGAGGATGCGACTGACGAGTCATTTCTGAATAAAGCTTTTATCTCGTTGGTAACTATCCAGATGTCACATCCCTTTGTCATAGTTAGAGCCAAACATTTAGATAATTGGATAACTTCTGGTGAATTTACAAAACTGACTGATATACCTGTTGAAGAAGTGCGGGCATTTTAGTGCTGTGTTGCAGCTGAAAGTTACCTATTTAATGCTAAGCAAGTCAACAAACTCTTTATGCGTATCTGATGCAACTACCGCACTAGAGGGGGGCGTAGGGAGTAGGGGGTAGTAAAATTGTTCAGGCTCAATTGCTAAAACTAATAATTGTTTTTAGATGTTAATAAATGTGCGTTGTTTTTGTAGTTTCTGTCCCTCGTGTCACTCACCACTCGCCATTCATCATGGTTCTTAGGCTATTCCCCACACCCTAACCCCTACTCCCTTTGAGTTTTCGCCACTCGTCACTCGTGTTAATTGTCCTCTCTGTCCACTGCCCATCGAACACTGTTTTTAATAGTTAGGAGAATAAAATGAAATATTTGGAAAAGTTTTCTAAAAAAATAGCAGCCGCTTTGGCGTTAATATTTGCTGCAGGGGCAGGGGAGGCGGCTGTTCCGCTGAAACCTGCGCATTTGCGTGTAAACTATAATTATCAGGGCACAAAGTCTGAAAATCTTTCTATTTGGTTTTGGGACGATGTTCTTGAACCTTCTTCTGAGTGGCCTGCTGGAGCAACTGCTTTCAGCCAAACCAAAAAAGGCGGCTTTTATGTGGATATACCTCTTAAGCAGGAAGCTAATCGCGTAAGTTTCTTAATCTTGGACAAAGTTACAGGCGAAAAAATTGATGATAACAGAACAGCTGTATTATCAGGAAATGCCTTTGAAGTCTGGATAAAGCAAGGAGACTCAGCTGTGTACAATTCGGCTGATTATAAAATTATTCCTGTGCTTCGGGCAGCAGAGGTTACCGAGCCAGGCAAACTGTTTTTGTTTTTTAACTCTGTCTCTAATCTTGCTTTAGAAGATCTGGCTAAGGATTTGCGTTTAAAAGGCAAAGATGGCAAGAGAGTCAATTTGACTTCTCTGACTTTAAAGACTGGATATGATGCTGTTGCAGCTGAAACAGATTTCAATCTGAATGATTTGCCATTGTCTGTTTCTCATAAAGGCAGAGAAGTCTTGGGCGAAACAAGCTGGCGTCTTATAGATAGAATATTTACCTATAACGGCAATGATCTGGGAGCTGTATATAGTGATGAGGGCGTTTCCTTCAAACTTTGGGCTCCGTTGGCTTCAGAAGTTAAATTGATGATATATGATAAAGATGATCAGACAAAGCTTCTGAAAAAGTTTGATATGACAAGAAGCTCCAGAGGAGTTTTCCAAATTCAATTGTCCCATAATGCAATAAAAGGCTATGAAACCTTGGAGTCTCTTTATTACTCTTATTTGGTCTCTAACCCGGGAAGCGAGCCGAAAATAGTTTTAGACCCTTACGCTCGCTCCATGGCGCCTGTAACTGTGGGGCATAATGCTGCGGTTTTATCATTGGGCTCAAGCGGTGATGCGGTCGGCAAAGCAGCTATAGTAAACCCGAAAACCGCCCATTATCCTGTGAGAGAAGCTAACATTAAGGGATATAAAAACAGAGAAGACGCTATAATTTATGAAATTCATGTCAGGGATTTCACTTCAGATCCTAATATTGCCGGCGATTTGAATGCTAGATGGGGCACTTTTAAAGCCTTCATAGAAAAGCTTCCCTATATTAAGTCGCTTGGAGTTACTCATATTCAGCTTTTGCCTGTGATGGCTTGGTATTACGGCGATGAAACCGCAATGGATGAACGGGTAATGGAATATAAAAGTAAAGCTTGCAGTTATAACTGGGGTTATGACCCTCACAACTATTTTTCGCCCGATGGAGCCTACTCAGAGAATCCGCATGATCCTGCTTTGCGAATAAGAGAATTGAAAGAGCTAATTGATGCTATCCATGAAGCAGGGATGGGAGTCATTTTAGACGTTGTTTATACTCATATGGCCAGTGCAAGCTTTTTGAATGATATAGTTCCTGACTACTATTTCTTTAAAGATCAGAATGGACATTTCTTGGGAGATTTTGGCAACAACTTGGCGACAAACCGCAATATGGCGGCAAAGTTTGTTTGCGATTCTGTTGAATATTGGTTCAGAGAATACAAAATCGATGGAATGCGCTGGGATATGATGGGCGATGCTACCAAAGGTCTCGTGCAGGAATGCTTTGACAGAGCGAAAAGGATTAATCCTGATGTGATTTTCATAGGTGAAGGTTGGAGAACATTCAAAGGACATCTTTCTGATCCCACTCTTAAAGGCCAAGGCGCAGATCAAGATTGGCTTTGGGAAACTGCTGATGTGGGTTCTTTCGGTGACGAGCTTAGAAATTCCCTCAAATCAGGCTTTGGCGAAGAAGGCGAGCCCAAATTTTTGAGCGGAAAAGCAGGGGATATCAACCAAATTTTCAGAAACATGAAAGGCCAGCCGGATAACTTCAAAACCCATTCACCAGGCTCAGTTGTGCATTATACTGAAGCTCATGACAACATGACTGTGCATGACGTTTTGGCTAAAGCTCTCAAACTTGATCCGGAGATTCCTGCAAATGACAGTCAGATATTCAAACGCTGCAAGCTGGCTCTTGCAATGACTTTGGCTGCTCAAGGCACGGCTTTTGTGCATGCTGGGCAAGAATATGGCAGAACCAAGCAATGGTTTGCTGACAGTGTACCAGAACAAAAGTTTGTTAAGGCGGTAGATAAAGGCGGAAAGCCCTTCAAGCATCCGTATTTTATTGCAGACTCCTACGCTTCTTCTGATGCGGTTAACAGATTTGAGTGGCAAAAGGCGACATCTGAAAAGCTTTATCCTGAAAATGTGGCAATGGTGAAGTATTTCCGCGAACTTACAGCTCTCAGAAAGGCATTTCCGACGCTTAGATATACGTCAAATGCTGATGCTGACAAATATATGACTTTGCTTAAATCTCCCGATTTGGCTGATATTGATTTAGCTATGGCTTATGAAATGCGTGATGCAAAAGGTTTGAGCCAAATATTCTTGGTGAATGCAGACAGCAAAGAACGAAGAATCCGCCTCTCAATTGATCTCAAAAAATATAAAGTCATACTGGATGCCGAAAAGGTTGAATTGAAGGGGATTAAGAATCCTTCTGGCGTGAGAATTGAAGGCAACACAGTTGTGCTTGCCCCTCTTATAGCTGCTTCACTTTTGAAAAACTGACATATTTTAAAGCACGAAATACACGAAAGAGGCCAGGTCAAAAATTCTGATTATGCACTAGCAGAATTTTTGACCTGGTTTCTCCTTATCTGTGGATAATTTTTCTATCCGCTGCCCACTATTCACTAATCACTGTTTTTCGTTGTTTGACACTTGTGCTTTCGATAACTATAATTAAGATGATAAGCTAGTACATAATCGGAGGGATTCCGTGAATAATAAGAAAATAAGAAAAACAGGCGTCTTTTTCCTCTTTGCTCTGATGCTGTTTGCAACGGTTTTGTTGCATGCGGCGCCGAAAGAGTGGACCTTCATGATCTACATGGCAGGTGACAACAACCTTGAAAATGTCGCTATGCGCAATATAAATCAGCTTGAAAAAGTAGGTTCCACTAATGCTGTTAACTTTGTGGTTCAGGCTGACAGAAGCGGCTCCTACTCATCCAATGTACAGGGCGGCTGGACGGGCGCAAGACGTTATTATATCCATAAAGATTCAGATTTTGAAAAGATCTCTTCACCTGTTTTGCAAGACTTGGGCAATACAAACATGGCAGATCCCAAGGTTCTTGTCGACTTTGTTGCTTGGGCCAAGCAGAATTATCCTGCTAAAAGATACGCTCTTATAATCTGGAATCACGGCACAGGATGGAAAGCTATTCCTCAAAACAGAACAGTAGGCTCTTCTGTACAGAATTCAAACAACAGGTTTATTTCTGATCCTCTTGCAGCTACTTTGAAGAAGTCTGTTCAGGAGGTTGATGTTAACAGCATAAGTGGTCTTTCTCACAGACAAAATAACTATTCTTACGGCAACAGCGGCATGCAAATAGATGTGGCTCAGAATATAGCTTATGATGACACTTCAGGCACTTCCATGGATTTGCCTTCTTTGCAAGGAGCTTTGTCAGAAATACACAAGATATTGGGACAAAAACTTGATATTGTCGGTTTTGACGCTTGTCTTATGCAGATGGCTGAAGTCGGCCATTTGGCATCGCCTCATGCTCTTTATCAAGTAGCTGCTCCTGATTTGGAACCGGAAAGAGGCTGGCCATATGACGTAATAGCCGCAAAAATAGCATCATCTCCTGAAATAGGAAGTGGCGCTGTGGCAGCGTTTATTTGCGATGCTTTTGCAAAATCTTATTCAAACGGTTCTCAGGGAAATACGGCTGTTGCTCTTTCGGCTTTGAATTTGAGCAGAGCAGGACAATTCAACGCTGCTTTGAATGCTTTCGCTTCAACTGCAGCAAAGAACATCTCTGATATAGAAAAATATGAAAAAGCTAGAGAGTCTTCTCTCAAATATTCTTATACAGACTACTTGGATCTTTGCCACTTCTTGACTCTTCTTCTCAAGTCTGATGTTGCCAAGGATACTCAAGCGGCTGCCAGAAACTTGCTTGTTGCAACTTGCGGTACAAAGGAACAGCCTGGATATGTAATGAAACTTGCTGTAAATTCTCCAAAATTCCAAGAGAGCAGGGGACTCTCGATCTTTTTCCCGACTCGCCAAGGTTTCAGAACACATGGAGAAGCTTATCGCAGTTTGAGCTTTGCAAGGCAAACGGCTTGGTATTCTTTCCTAAACGAGATCTCTTCGCCTAGAGTTTCTTATCTGCAAATTGCAGATGTTGTTGCCAAAGACGCTAATAATGACGGCAAGTTTGCTCCAGGCGAAACCTTTACTATTTCTCTTTTAATTCGCAATACAGGCCAGCAAAAAGCTGCCTCTGCAGAGGCTCTCATTGAGTCCTCTTCTCCTTACGTTATGCCCAAGCAGGCAAAAGCTAACTTTACATCATTGCCTTTGCCGGGAAAACAGTCGCTTTTACAGGCATTTAAGCTGAAAATAGCTGACAACGCTCCTGTAAATACTGAGATACCCTTCAAGCTGACATTGAGCAGCCAAGGTATGCCTGCCTCTACATTAGAGTTGGGCTTGACAGTTCAAAAGGGCTTTGAGGCTTCAGGCAATATGTTGCTTGTTCTGACAGATGCTTCTACAAAATCTGCCAATGTTCTGAAGCAGATGCTTCAAAAGAACGGTGCCGTTCCTGATGTCTGGGACAGAATGGAAGATGGTGAAATCAGAAGCGAAGTTCTTGCTCGTTATTTGAATGGCTGGGTTCTTGTCAGCGTTCAAGACTCCGCTACAGAAGAAGGTTTGACCAACTCTGAAATCGCAGTGCTTGATAATTTCTTGGGCAAAGGCGGGCGTCTGCTTTTGAATGGACAAGATATGGCTTTTGCTCTTAGAGATCATCCTTTCTTCCCGAAGCGTGTTAAAGCTAAGTTTGTGCAAGACGATGTGAATGTTCGTGTAGTTACCGGCGTAAACTTTATGGGCGGACAAAATATAACAATATTTGGCGGTAACGGAGCTAACAATCAAAAATGGCCTGACGAGATTGATCCTATGTCCGGTGCCAAGGTGCTTTTCAAATATAATGAAAGTGCCAGGCTTATGGATGATGAAATCGAAATAGAACACAGGGTTCTTAAGCTGGGCTCTGCTTCCAGAGGTGTTGTTTCCAAAGGTGCAGCGGCGGTGTCTGTAACAAGCGGTTATAAGCTTATGTTCTTCGCTTTCAATATTGAGGCTATAAGCACTGATGTTCATAGAGACGGTCTTATGAAAGAAATAGTTGCTTTCATGAAGCCCAACGTCGCAGGTGAGCTTTCAAACTATGCTGCTTGTGTTGCGGAAAAAATTGAACCCAACATGCTTGATTCCTACGAAGATCTGTTGCTTGAAAAGACAATGATGATTGAAAACTTGGAAGCTCGGATATTGAGGCAAGTTAAATACGACCTTCAGCATAAGCCTGGCTTTGATATTGAGCTGAAACAGACTATAGATGACTTCTCTGCAAGTGCTAGCCGTGATCATGTTTCAGGCCTTGTTCGAAAGATTCGAGCCATTTTGCGATAAAGACAGTATTCAGGCCAGCGGTCAGTTTTAACAGTGTAAAGTTAAATAGCCAAGACCGAATACATAAATAGAATAAACGAATTTTCTGGATTTAGAACAAAACAACAGCCTCGTTGCTAGACTTCAAAATCTTGCAACGAGGCTATTTGTTTTATTGAAAAACTGATTTTAAATGCTTCAAGAAACTTTGAAGGATCTCAAAATTCTTAATTTTATCAGCCCTTTGCTATTCTTTAATGAAAATTGAGCATAAATTCTGATTTCCGATTTACTAGGACTTTATCCTCTTTTTTGATTTTTACACTCTACATTCTACATTTTACACTATTGAAGTCTTTATGATGGTTTGTTAAAATACAGCGATCATGAGTAAAAGATTTTCCAGAGCTCCTTACAAAAAACTGTCTGATTCTCTTTCAGCTAATGTTAAAGTGACGCAAGTGCTTGATGTTGAGAGCATTAAGAGAAAGCGCAAAATCATCAGGCTTTATCTTACGGCTATGCTTTTGCTGAGCCTAATGCTAGTTGTTTACATTTGGCAATCTACTAAGCTGGTAGAAATAAAAATGCGTATAGAAAATTTGAATCTGACAGTGAAAAACTTGGAAGAAGCCAATGCGGAATTGATTGCGGAGATAACCAAGAAAAAGGCTTTGTCCAAAAATGAACAAGAGGCTAAGGAAAAGCTGGGAATGATAGAACCCACAAATGATATGCGAATTTTTATCGACATGAGCGATTTTTATGAACAGCAAAATTGAGCATAAACCTGTTTTGCTGAATGAAGTGCTGAAATATGTTTTGCCTCCAAATCCTGAGACTTTTGCTGATGTGACTTTGGGTTTGGCAGGACATACAAAAGCTGTTCTGGAAAAATATCCCGCCTTGAAAGCAGCTGTGGGTATTGATAAAGATGGCGAGATACTTAAGTATTCAGAAGAACGCTGTTCGGATCCGCGTTTAAAGCGTTTTAAAGCTGCGGCTTCTGATATTTTGTCTGTTATGAATAAGGCAGGGCTATCAGGTTTTGATGGCATATTGGCTGATCTGGGAGTTTCATCTTATCAGCTAAATGCTCCTCAAAGAGGTTTTTCTTTCATGAATTCTGGTCTTTTAGATATGAGGATGGATCAAGAATTTGGAGCTACAGCAGCTGATTTGGTGAATAACCTTGATGAACAGGAGTTGGCGAAAATCTTTTTTGAATATGGAGAAGAGAAGTTTTCCAGAAAGATTGCCAAATTAATAGTTGAAAAAAGAGCGGTAAAACCTATAGAAACTACTGAAGAGCTGGCTCAGATTGCTATGGACTCTATTCCGGCAAAAGAAAAAAATCGAATGAAGATACATCCTGCAACAAAGATTTTTCAGGCTCTCAGAATCAAGGTTAATGGCGAGTTGGACGAATTGTCCGCGTTCTTGCCAGCTGCTTTGGAAGCATTGAATCCAGGCGGCAGACTTACAGTAATATCTTTCCATTCTTTGGAAGACCGCATTGTAAAACAATTTTTTAATCGAATGAAGCAAGGCTGTGTTTGTCCTCCTAAGTTTCCGATTTGTACGTGCGGCAAAAAGCCTGTTATCGAAGTTCTTACTTCCAAAGCGATTTTTGCTGAGGATTCAGAGATTGAAGAAAATCCTAGAGCAAGATCTGCTCGGCTTCGCTCTTGTCGTAAATTGCCAGAGGGGCCTGTATCATGAGTAAAAGCAGAACTGTAATAAGAACCAGGACTTGGCGAAGCATTATTCTCTTACTTATAGGCTTTGGGGCATTAGGAATTTTCCTTTTAAGACTGATTCACTTGCAGGTCTTTCAGCATGAGCAGTGGTCGCGCCGTTCAGTTGATAACCATGTTAAAAAGCGGGATGTTAATCTTAAACGTGGAAATATTCTGGATCGCAACGGTAATGAGTTGGCAATTTCGATAGATACTTATGATATTTATGTATATAAGCCAGAAGTTAAATCGGAGAAGAATCTTGCGGATAAGCTTTCCAGTATTCTTCCTATGACTTCTGATGAGATACAAAAGAAGCTGCAATCCTCTTCAAGATACGTTTCTATAGGCAAAAGTATTGATTTCGCTTCTTCGGATAAAATTAAAAAGCTGCGGATTCCTGGTGTGGTTTTGGAAGAAAACTATGTGAGGTTTTATCCGCAAAACTCTTTAGCATCTAATATTATTGGATTTATCGGAAAAGACAAGACTGCTCTTGAAGGCTTGGAGCTTTATTTTGACAAGACTTTGAAAGGGTATCCTGGCTTAGAAATCCGTGAAGACATAAGCTTCAGCGATTCAGCCGACACTAAAGTTAGACAGGTAGTGCCTCCGATGGGCGGCAGCAATATAACTCTCACAATCGACAGCTATATACAGCATCTTGTAGAGTCTGAGCTCAAATATATGGCAGAGCGTTTTCGCCCGATAGATGCGACTGCGGTCGTTATGCAGCCTTATACAGGCGAAATTCTTGCTATGGCTACTTATCCTACTTATGATTTGAACAATTTTTCAAAGAGCAAGCCTGAGGAGCGTCGTAACCGTCCAATAACCGATATGTTCGACCCTGGCTCTTGTTTGAAGGTAGTGACCATGGCATCGGCAATAGAAAATAATGTTGTGGATGATGACAGCAGGTTTTATTGTAAAGGTTTCGCGCTTGTTGATAAGAAAAAAAATACCGGGATACGTTGTCAAGGCCGGCACGGTCTTGTGGATATAAATGCGGCTTTGGCGAATTCTTGTAATACGGCAATGGTTCAAATAGCTCAAATGATGAATCCTGAAGATTTTTATCGTACCTACAAGCGTTTTGGAATAGGAGAACCTACTGGTATTCAGGCTATGGGCGAGGTTGCTGGTAAGATTTCTCCTCCTTCAAAATGGTCTCTTTTCTCAATGCCCTCTCTGTCTATAGGACAAGAACTTTCGGTTACGGCATTACAAGTTACTCAAATATATGCGGCTATAGCCAATGGCGGCAATTTAATGCGGCCTTTGCTTGTTAAAACTATCGCTTCCAATGATGGCAAAAATGCGGCTGAATTTAAGCCGGAAGTTGTAAGGCGGGTTCTTTCGCCTGAATTAGCCAATCGTCTCAAAAACATGCTGAGATTAGTTATTGATGAAGGCGGCGGTAAACTTGCTATGCTGGACTATTATACCAGCGCGGGTAAAACCAGTACGGCTCAAAAGTATGACCCGAAAATTAAAAGTTATTCCCGCAATAAGTTAGTAACTTCTTTTGTTGGTTTGGCGCCTGTGACTAAGCCGGAAATAGTTCTTTTTATAGCATTAAATGAACCTCAAAGCGACGGCAAAACCGCAATGTTCGGCGGCAAAATAGCTGCTCCTGCTTTTTCAAGGCTTGCCGAGAAAATATTGACATATATGAAAGTTGTTCCGGATAAGAACGATTTTGAAGAGATCAGAAAAAAAGTTGTTCAAAACGTTGAAGCTGCTGAAATTGTATCAACGACCGCATCCACAATAGTTTCTTCTGAAGAAGAAATCATTGTAGGTGAAAATGTGCCTGATTTATCAGGTCTTTCACTCAGAGGCGCAATGCTGAAAGTGGCTTCTCACAATTTGAAGGCTATTTACGAAGGCGACGGAGTAGTGATCGGGCAGTTGCCGAAAGCCGGTTCTCCATTGCCTCGTACCAGAATTATGAGAGTCAAACTTTCTCCCGAACCTCAAAAATGAATGCACGGAGCTATGATGAAAAGCTTAAAAAACTTGTTGCCCAACAATTTATTGCATTTAATTGGCGAAGCGGATATCAACATAAACGATGTGGTTTTTGATTCACGCAAGGCTTCTCCTTCTTCTCTGTTTGTGGCTTTGCCAGGCTCTAAAGCTGATGGGTCTGCATTTATAAAAGACGCTGTATCTAAAGGCTCTGTTTGTGTTGCTGCTGAAACTTCTTATGATGAGTCTTTTGGTGTTAAAGCTTTTCTGCAGGTTGCGGATGCCAGAAGGGCTCTTTCTGATATAGCCTCCAAGTTTTATGAATTTCCATCCTCAAAACAGAAAATAGCTGCTGTAACAGGAACTAAGGGTAAAACCACAGTAACCTATTTGCTTCAGAGTATTTTGCAGCAAACTCAGATAGAAGCTTTTAGAATAGGCACGGTAAACTATGACATGGTTTATGATATCTTTCCTGCATTGAATACCACGCCTGAATCGCTTGTTTTGCAGCAAATGCTGAAAAAAGCCTTGGAGCATGGCGTTGAATACGGAGCAATGGAAGTCAGTTCTCATGCCTTAAAAACTTGCAGAGTCGAGGATTTGGAGTTTGAAGCTGCGGCCTTTACAAATCTTTCTCTTGAACATACGGAATTTCATCCTGATATGGAGGACTATTATCAGGCTAAAAAACGTTTGTTTTTTGAGCTGGGACGCAAGAATAAAAAATGCGTAATATGCACTGATACGGCTTATGGGGAACGCTTGGCAAAAGAATGCTCGGAAGCGAAAATGGATGTCTGGACAGTACATCCTGATGATCCTTCCAAAGGTTTGATTTATGCCTCTGATATAGTCATGGATATATCAGGTTCTTCTTTTGCTATTAACTTGCCTCAAGGAAAGATAACTTGCAAAATACCTCAGCCAGGCGTTTATAATATAAGCAATGCTTTGATCGCCGCATCCTTGGCTTTAGCTCTTTCGGAAGACACTTATAAATCGATTAAACCAGGCTTGGAAAAACAAAGCTTGATTCCTGGACGCTTTGAAAGAATAGAAAATTCTCGAGGAGTCAACGCCGTGGTTGATTTCGCTCATACGCCTTTGTCTTTGGAAAATGTAATAAAAAGTGCCAAGGAATTAACTAAAGGAAAGGTGATAGCGGTTTTTGGTTGCGGCGGTGACAGATCCAAAGAAAAGAGACCTTTAATGGGAGCTGCGGCAGCATTGCATGCAGATAGGGTAGTAGTGACTAGTGACAATCCGCGATCTGAAAATCCTGAAAGCATTATAGATCAAATATTCGCAGGGATTCCTTCTGAGAAAAAAGAAGTTTTCAGGGAATCCGACAGAAAGAAAGCTATAGAAATGGCTCTGTCTATGGCCGAGAGCGGTGACACTGTCATAATAGCTGGCAAAGGTCACGAGGAAAATCAAATTATAGGCAGTAAAGTGCTGCATTTTAGCGATCGTGAAACAATAGAGGAATATTTTAAAAAAACTTATGATAGAAATTAATGCTCAGATGTTGGCTCAACTTTGTAATGGAGAGCTTCTTAATGATAACGGCAGAACTTTTAAGACTCTTTCCATAGACAGCAGGCGTATTGACAGTGCTTGTCTTTTTGTCGCTTTAAAAGGTGAAAACCATGACGCTCACGATTTTGTGGTTTCAGCGATTGAAAAGGGAGCGGCGGGTGTTTTGATTTCCGAGATTCGCCCTGAATATGACTTGCATTCAAGCTGTTTCATAAAATGTGCGGATACTCTCGCTTCTTTACAGTTTTTGGCCAAAAATCTTAGAGCTGTGACAAAGTCCCGCTTTATTGGTGTTACGGGCAGTAACGGTAAAACAACAGTCCGCTCTATGATTGCTCATTTGCTTTCAGAGAAATATTCTTGTTACTCGACAGAAGGAAATTTGAACAATCATATAGGCTTGCCCCTGACTATTGCTAATTCACCTGGAGATGAAGATTTCACGGTTTTGGAAATGGGTATGAACAATGAAGGGGAGATAAGATTCTTGGCTGACATAGCAAAGCCAGATATAGCAGTTATAACCAATGTCGGTACTGCTCACATTGGAAATTTTGAATCGGCAGAAGGCATAGCAGAAGCTAAAGCCGAGATACTTGAAGGTCTGAGACCTGGCGGTTTTGCAATATTGCCTGGAGATACGCCAATGAAACGTTTTTTTCATCTTCCAGAAGGGGTTAAGGCAATATATTTCGGAACTTCTCCCGATAATAACGCTTTGATAGAAAATATCCAAACCGAGTCTTATTCATCGACCTTTGATTTGACTATAGACAAACAGAAGATGAAGTTTCAGATAAATATTCCAGGGACTCACAATGTTTATAATGCAGCAGCAGCTTTAGCTCTCTGTCATAATGTGGGATTATCCTTTGATTATCTTGCTGAAAGAATTAAGAGTTTTGTGCCTGTGGGAGCTCGTCTTGAGATTCTGGAACGTGACGGAGTCCGTATTTTATTGGACTGTTACAACGCAAATCCCGATTCTATGCGAGAAGCTCTGACATATTTGGCTTCTTGCAAATCGCCGAAAATAGCGGTTCTTGGTGAGATGCGCGAACTTGGCTCCATGTCGGTTCACTTGCATAAAAAAATAGGCGCTTATGCGGCAGAATGTGAGCTGGATTGGCTTATTTGCTTAGGAAAAGACGCTGAATATATAGCTTCTCAAGCTATAGAATGCGGTTTTTCTCCAGAGCGAGCAATATCGTTAAATTCTTTCGACAAAGCAGCCGATCTCTTAAGAGAGCTTCTGAAAGAAGGCGCTGTTGTCTTGTTTAAAGCAAGTCGGGGAATGCGTTTTGAAAAAATAGTGCAAAAGCTCTGGTCAGACGTTGGCAAAGACCTGCACTGACTAGTGCGGCCTTTTCTCTAAGAGTTGCCTGTAAAATCTTATCTTGCTGTTTAACAGCTTAGTCTATTTCAGATGCTACTGTCCCACTAGTTAGTGGGTAGTGGGTGGTGGTAGTGAAATTCTTTAGGCTCAATTGCTGAAAATTGGCAATTGCTTGAAAATCTAGATAAATAACTCGTTTGAAGTAAGACGCAGACAAAAATTATAGAATATAATTTTTCAAAAAGCATTGGTTCTTCATCTGTGTAAATCTGTGTAATCTGTGGATAATATGTAGTTTGGAATTTTTTCGTGTATTCCGTGTGTTCTGTGGTTCCAAAAATGGTATTTCAATTCAGGCTTGGAGGCTTAAGACTTGTTTAATGTGTGGTTTGAGCCCTTATCTATAAGGATAATTTTTTCTTTGGTGACTTCTTTTGTACTTTCCATGATTATAGCTCCAAGTGTAATAGCCAATTTGAAAAATAGGCAAATAGGGCAAAATGTTCGTGAAGAAGGTGTTAAGGAGCATTTAAGCAAGTCAGGCACTCCTACTATGGGCGGTGTCATAATATTAATTCCGTTGTTTGTAACCACTTTGCTTTGGGCAAAATACAATATTTTTGTCTTGACGGCCTTGGGAGTTACCGTGGGCATGGGTATTATTGGTCTTTTTGATGATATTACCAAAGTGGTTAAGGCTCGTTCTTTGGGATTTACTGCCAGACAAAAGCTTGTGGCTCAAATTCTTGTAGCTGTTATTGCTGCCTGTGTTATACAGTTTTCTCCAGGTATCAAGATAAGTATCAGTGAGCCTGGCAATCCCGAGTCCAGCATTCAGATGGCAAATACCGCTATTCAAGTTCCTGTTTTTGGAATGATAGATTTAGGCTGGTTCTTTTTGCCCTTCGCTGTCTTTGTTTTGGTTGGTTCTACCAATGCTGTGAATCTGACTGACGGCTTAGATGGGTTAGCTGCGGGGACTGTCGGTGTTTCTGCCGCTCCTTTTCTGGTGTTTGTTTATATTTGCGGTCACAGCATTTTCGCGAGGCACTTGGGTGTGGCTTATATACCAGGAGTGGGGGAGCTTACAATTCTGTGTGCTTCAATAATAGGCGGCTGCCTAGGCTTTTTATGGCATAATTCGCATCCTGCTACAGTATTTATGGGAGATACAGGTTCTTTAGCTCTGGGTGGAGCTTTGGGTGCCGTGGCTCTTTGCAGCAAAACAGAAGCTTATTTAGCTATAGCAGGTGGAATCTTTGTAATAGAGGCTCTTTCAGTTATATTGCAGGTGAGCTACTTTAAGATAAGCAAAGGAAAACGCATTTTCAAGATGAGCCCGATTCATCACCACTTTGAACTATGCGGCTGGCCTGAACAAAAGGTTGTCATGCGCTTTTGGACAGTAGGTCTTATGTTTGCTCTTGTAAGCTTGACACTGTTCGCTTCAAGATTAGTCGCACTCTGAAACAAACAGGGATTAGTGGATAGAAAAATAATCCGAAGATTACGCAGACGGGATTTTAAGCACAGCTTAAAATCCCGTCTGTGGTTAAAGGGTTTTTGCTTCTAAAACAAATACTAGTGCCCACTGTTAATAAATGAGATTATAAGAGAATCTCATTTGTGAACTTTAAGAGGAAAGTGTCCTTCATAATCAGGAACTATGCGAATGTGCTTGGTGTAGTCGATCATAGCGTTTCTGATAAAGAGAGGGGTTCTTTCTATTCTTTCAACGCTTGAGAAAAGCTCTGTTCCGCCTGAGTTGCCGTTGGCCATAAACGAAGAAGTGGTAACTTTATAAATCTTTGAAGGTTCAATAGGAAGGTTGCCTATTCTGATATTTTTTGCTCCTTCAGGATATAGATCCGCTTCTACGCCTGCTGTCTGATAAACCTCAGGGTTTGTATTGCCGCTTTTGGCTATAAAGTCGAGCATTTTTTGGACTTGTCTGCCAGTCATTTCAAAGATCGTTAAAGTGTTGTTATAAGGCATTATTTCATATATTTGCTGTTTGTTAATATTGCCTGCTTTGAGTCCAGCTTTTATTCCGCCAGCATTGGTGATTGCTATATCAGCATTTGCACCGAATTTCATGGCTTCAGCACAGAATTGCCCTGCTGGCTGAGGTTCTATCCTTCTTCCGTCTCTATTATAGATCAGATCTTTTTCAATATGGCCTATGATTTCGGACATTTCAGCTTCAAATGCTTTTTCATAGGCTCTGATTCTTTTGACGACATGAGGTCTTGCATGAATTTCATAATCAGGAGTGACAGGTATAAGTTTTCCATCCCATTTTTTGATTTTGCCGTCCTTGCTCACTACCAAATCAAGCTTTCCGAGTCTGGTTCCCCATTCGCCGGCTTCTACAAATATAGTACCGCCGAGTCCATTGTCGTAATCTGATCTGACTTTGGATTTGATTACATAGGGTTTTTCAATGAATTTGTGTGAATGTCCGCCTATGAGAATGTCTACTTCTGGAACCTGCTCAGCGAGTTTTGTGTCATTTTCGATTTCAGAGTGGGATATGACTATTACTAAGTCTACATATGGTCTTATGCGTTTTGCATATTTGCGCACTGTGGCTGTATCGTCAAGAAAGTCCATTTTTGCTCTGTAAGCAATATCACAGTCGTTCCAAGCATCGTGACCCATACGGCCTATGACGCCTATTTTAAGATCATTTCGTTTGAGCACTTTGTAAGGGCGAAAGACTGTTTTCTTGGTTCCTTTCCACAAGAGGTTACAACAGATAAGTTCCAGTTCTGTTTCGGAAAGGGCTTTGAGCAAATCGTCCAAGCCATTATCCATCTCGTGGTTTCCCATAGTGGTGGCATCATAGCCGAGCAGGTCGGCTCCTACAAAGCCTACCTGATGACCGAAATAACAGAAGTAAGCTGTGCCTTGAGAGGTGTCGCCAGCATCAAGAAGCAGCATGTTGTTTTCGCCAACTTCGCGTTTGATAAGCTGTAAGAGTCCGTCTCTGGCTATCAGGCCTCCCATTGTCTTTCCTTTGTAATCAATAGAAGAGATGCGGGAGTGCGTGTCATTTGTATGAAGAACTGTCAGGGCTTTGTCGGCGAAGACAGGTGTGAGAACTAAGAAACACAAAACAAAGGTTAAGAGTCTCGTTGATTTTTTGGTTTTCATAAGCACCTCAATAATTCGTCGTTATCTTCAGTTTTCTTGTTTAGATCATTTTGAATATTTGCACAACCAAATCATATATTTTGCTGATTGCGGGCAAATATAGAGCTTCATCGGGAGAGTGGGGGTTAATAATATCGGGACCTATGGAAATCATCTCCATGCCGCTGTGTTTGTCGCCAATTATGCCGCATTCAAGACCAGCGTGTATAACTGTTACCGTAGGTTCTTTGTCATATAGTTTATTATAGGCTTCTTCAGCAATTTTGGTAAGCTTGGAGTCTGTTTTTGGAGCCCAAGACGGATAACCTTTGTCACTCTTTACATGAGCGTTTGCAAGGCGAGCTACAGCTTCGACTCTTTCTGTTATCGCATTCAAACGTGAAGGAACGGAGCTTCTTTGACTGGTGTATACAAATAGTTTTCCGTCGGCTACCCATGTTTTTGCGAGGTTCAAAGAGGTTTCAACTTTTCCATGCATTTGTTTGGAGTATGCGATGGGACCGTGTGGCATAGCTCTCAGAAGGTTGATTGAATGTCTGGTAAGATATGAAAGCATCGCCCTTCTGTCAGGCAAATCGGAAATCGGCGATATTGAAACTGCAAGGTTAGGTTCTGTGAGGACAAATTCTTGTTTTATAATACCGTGCATCTCAGAAACTATATTTTTTACTTTGTCGACAGCCGCGGCAGGAATGAAAAATTTGGCTTCGGCGTTTCTTGGAATGGCGTTGTGAGCTGTTCCAGCTTGAACCCCTATAAGTCTGATGTCAGCAAAGTAAGAAATATGCTGCAATATTCTTGCCATGACTCTGATTGCGTTTGCTTTTCCATCTGCAATATTTTCGCCGGAATGGCCGCCAGTGCAACCTGAAACTTCCAACGTGAAAGGCATGTAGTCGTTGTCGACTTCTTCATAGTTGAGGTGAAGCTCTATTTGTGTGTCTCTTCCGCCAGCACAGCCGATAATTATAACTCCTTCTTCTTCTGAGTCGAGATTGATCAAATATTTGCCTTCAAGAGTTTCAGGCTTCAGTTCATTTGCGCCTGTAAGTCCAGTTTCTTCTTCAACCGTGAAGAGAAGTTCAAGTTTCGGATGGCTTATATTTCTGTCTGTGGCTAAGCTCATAGCCATAGCCATAGCAATGCCGTTATCTGCTCCAAGAGTGGTTTTGTCAGCCTTAAGCCATTCTCCGTCATAAACGAATTTAATGGGATCTTTTGAAAAGTCGTGGTCTGAATCAGGAGTCTTTTCACAAACCATGTCCATATGGCCTTGCAGAACTACTATGGGCTTCTTCTCCATCCCTTTTGAAGCTGGAACTTTTATAATGACGTTGCCCGCTTCGTCTGCAAATGCTTTGAAATTGTTTGTATTTGCCCATTTCAACATAAAGTTTCTTATTTCTTCTTCGTTGCCGGAACCTCTTGGGATATCACTTATCATTTTAAAATTGGCCAAAATGTCTTTTGTAATTTGGTCGGGTTTATATTGGCTTACAGGGTTCTTATTCGTCATCATATTGCTCCTTCAATTTATTAAAAGACAGTATATCATAATTAAATTGAAGCTTGTAAAAATGCCTTTTGAGGAGTAAATTAATTCTGTTCAATATTAAATTTAATGAGAGGCAAATTATGAATTGTGAGATTTTATTCCAAGGCGATTATCCGATAGTTAAATGTTCTCTTGCAGCCAATGAAGAATTGATTGGCGAATCAGGCTGTATGCTTGCTATGTCCACCAATATAGATATTAAAAGCTCTTCTGGCGGAACTGGCATAGGCGGTATGTTCAAAAGGGCTATTACTGGCGAAAGCCTGTTGTTGACTACTTTTACTGCTAAGAATACTCCAGGCGAAGTTTATGTTGCTCCTGCTTCAAATGGAGACCTCAGAGTAATTGACTTGGTGCCCGGCAAAACCATTATAGCTCAAAAAGGTTCTTTCTTAGCCAGTGAGAAAACAGTTAAAATGGAAATGGCTATGCAGTCACTTTCAAAAGGTTTATTCAGCGGCGAAGGCTTCTTTCAGCAAAAGTTTTCTGGCTCCGGCAAACTGATTATAGGCTCTCACGGCAACATTATGGAATTTGATTTGGCTGCTGGTCAGGAAATAATTATAGACAATGGTCACCTTGTTGCATGGGATAGCACTATAACCTATGAAATACAAAGAGCCGCCAAAGGAATTGTCTCCACATTTGCTTCAGGTGAAGGTTTTGTGTGCCGCATGAAGGGAGCAGGCAAAGTATTGGTTCAAACTAGGACTCCACCTCCTTTGGTAGTTCCATCGAAATAACTTTTGAATTTTAAAGCTTCTTAATTCAAGTTTAAAACTAATTAAAGATTAATAAAAGACCGCAATCTGTCGATGTGCCTTGGAGAAAATATCGGAGATTGCGGTTTTATGTATTCAGCAGAAGAGAGTCTGGCATTTCACAGCTTTGCCAAGAGTCTGATTAAAGTCAGATGGATTACCGTTCCGTTGACTGTTGCATTTGCATACTTGGCAGTTTATAAGCTTGGCATGAGTTTCAAAGCAATGCCTGTTTTTGTGCTCTCTACTCTTTTAGCTGCAGTAAATATATATTTGACGGTTCATGCTTCTTTTTTGAGCCGACAGCGCTATATAACAAGAGGCCAGACAACTCTTCGCCGTCTTCTCTCCTATTTGCTTACCAAGTTTTCTTTATCTTTGAAAGAGTCAGGTCTTAAATATCTCTTGTGTCTGCCAGCTCTTTTAATCAAAATATTGGGCATCATCTACCTGATGATTTTGGAAGCTCTTAGGGATTTTCATTTCAATCCCTTAAGCTTGGCTAATCAGATGCATTTGCAGGTAATCTGTGATCTCCTTTTTGTTGTTGCTCTTATAAGGCTTACGGGCACTACAGAAAGTCCAGCTTTTATTTTAGCTGTTTTGCCTATTGCAGTTGCAGGCTATTCTATGGGTTCCAAGGTTGGTTATGTCTATGCGGCTTTAACATCTATAAGTTCTATAGGACTGGCTTTGGCTGTTAAAAAAGGTCTTTTGCAACATTGGAAATTTTATTCGCCTATGCTTGGAGATCTAAGTCAGAGCGGAGGTTGGATAGCGGCAGCCGGTTTTGTTATGGTAGGCAGTTTTTTCTCTGTTGCTCATATTTCAGGACAATTTGCTAAAGCTTTGCTTGAGCAGATGGCTTTAAAATCAGAAAAAATTGCAGATTTGAAGGTAGTCGTAGAGAAAAAAGAAGATTTGTTGAGAGAACAAAAAGAAGAGCTTCTTTCTGCGACAGCAGAAAGAGAAGCGGCTATCAAATCTGAGACTGAAGCCAAAAATGATATGAAGGTTCTGCAAGAACGCTTTGAAGATGAGAAAAAACGTGCTCTTTCCCTTATAGACAGTAATGAGATCCAGATATGTAAAATTCATGATTTGGAGAAAGAAGTAGCAGAGAAGAATTGCCAATTGCATATTTCGGATGAAGGTAAAGATTTTTTGCGTTTTACTTTGAATGAAATGGCTGATTTGAGGACTATGACAAACTCAGAACCGAAGAGCCTTTTTGAATTCGCTGCTCAAGCTTTGTCAGAGAAATTGGGTTGCAATACATATTTTGCTTACATAATGGAGGATTCTACCTTAGAGAGAAACTTGAAGATTCTCTTGGACTCGGAAAACTTATCTTTGAGGCTTACTTCTGTGTTGGCTGCCACTGACAATGCTCTTAGAACAGCTATGGAAGAAAAAAATGCGTGTTTGGCGCCTCACTCTGTACTTTTGAACGAGCGGTGCAAAGAGAAGGCTTATGTTGCTTTCCTTCCATTGATTTCCAAAGATAAAATAAAAGCGCTTTTCATTTATGAAAAGTCATATTTTTCTGAAGAGCATGCTACTGATGCCAGCAGAGATTTCAGAGCGGCTCTTCTTCACCTTAGCAATGTCAAAAATGTAATTGAGGACAGAGAGTTAAGCCAAGAGCGTGAAAAAGAAAAAGGCCAGCTAAACAGAAAAATCCAAAATATTTATACTCAGCTGGATTTGTTCAAGTCTATTGTATCTTTCAATAGAAGTTCCTCTCAGGAAGATTTTATGTGGCTTTTAATGGAAGCCAGCAAGATTCTTTCCGTTAAAGATGCCGCAATTTTGCGTATGGATAGTGAGACTGATGAGGCTTATGTCAGGCTTGATAGAACTAGAAGTTTAAAGTTGCTATACGGCGAAGCGGAAGCTCTAGAACTATTGAAAGCTGTCTTTTTTAGAGAACCTGTTCAACATAAACTGGGAGATTCCTTTGAATGTGTTGCTTTTCCTCTTACTTATGCTGATAAACGTCTCGGAGTTCTATTTTTACATCGAAGCACGCAAAGAATTGATCAAGAGGCGACAAGCTTTTGTGTAAGAGTGATAAACGACAACTTCGCTTTGCATGTAATGAATCATGAAAGACGTCTCTGGGAATCTTTTTATCAAGAAAACTTGTCGGCCTGATTTTTCGGTTTGTTATTTTAAGCGATTAGTAGTATAATCTGCCTGCTGCCTTTGAAGCTATTGCTCTAAGGCAGCCATTTTGAATGGAAGTGTATCGAAGTGGTCATAACGAGCCGCACTCGAAATGCGGTGATCCGCAAGGGTCCGTGGGTTCGAATCCCACCGCTTCCGTTTTTTTATTTTAGAACGAAGAACCACGAACCACAAGAAAAACACGAACTAAAAATCTTTTGGAACCACGGAATACACAGAATACACGGAAAAACATCTAAAACATCTGGAACAGCAAAACTAGCTGCTTTTGCTAAGTTTCGACTTAAGCCAGCGATTCTACAAGTAAACTTGCAAATTTCTATCTTTCCCCAAGACTTGTTCTAAATTGTATTTTATTGCATAGAATAGCAATTTGTTTTTATTTTTGCCAAGAAACATTAAAGAAGCAGAAAGGTAGGGGGCTACAGAAAGATAAACAACGCTTATTTATTATCTTCTTAAAGCAGCTGTTAGTTTTAGCATTGAGTTCTAAACCATTTAACTCGCACGCGACACTCATCACTCGCCACTTTTCTTAAATAGCAGCAGGTATTGTTCCGGCGAGATGTTCTCTGGTCTGGCTTCAGGGGAGAGGTTCATTGAAATAAAGCGATCTGCGAAGTCGGTATTGGGGAATCCCTTTTTTAGACGGGGTAAAACCATCTTGCGTCTTTGGGTGAAAAGAACGGAGACTTTTTTCAAAACTTCAATTCTTTCTTTTTTTTCTTCTTGCGTGAGTAACAGAGGCTCCAAGGCTAAAAGTTTGCTCATGACTTTGGGTTTAGGGATGAAGTTCTCTGGAGAAAATTTTTTGCCGGTTTGTGCTTTGGCGAAAAAGGCTCTATGTACGGAGAGATAGCCGTATTCTTTTTCGTTCACTGAGGCTGCGGCTTTGACGGCTACTTCCTCTTGAAGCAAAAATACAAGTCGGCGTGGATTTAAGGAACTTTCCAGTATCTGTGTGATGATATGGGTTGCTGAACAATATGGGAGATTGCCGCAAATGTAGAAGTCATTTGCTGGCTTTGGCAACTTCGAAAAGTCAGTTTTTAAGAAGTCTCCAAAAATAATGCGATCGGGCGATGCGATTTTTTCTAAGTCTTCTTTTAGTCTTTCATCTATCTCAAAAAGCAGATAATCGTCAGTTTTTTCTATTATTTTTTCAGATAAAGCGCCTTTGCCTGGGCCTATTTCCCAGATTGTGGCATTGTCAGCAGGGGCTAATAGTTCTATTAAGGAATCGCATAGGTTTGGATTAATGCAAAAATTTTGTCCTAGAGATTTTTTGTGCTGAAAATCTCGTGATGATTGCTTATCTCTCATAATTCATCGAAAAAGGATTCGGGATCAAAGACCTTGTCATCAGTCTTCAGAATGTTAATGTATTGGCTGCGATCGCTTTTGCGTATGTTCTTGATTTCAGGAACTTCTAAAACTTCAAAAAGAATGGTTTTTCTTGCGAGATTTACCTCGACCTGATCGCCAGGCTTGACTTGAAGGGTTGGCTTAGCAGTTTTACCATTGACTTCAACGAGAGAGAGTTTACAAGCCTCGTTGGCTAACTCTCTTCTTTTTATTATTCCGGTTGTTTGTAAAAATTTATCTAATCTCATAGTGTAAAAACAGTTGATAGCTGTTGGTGGGGTGTGGAAAGTGGAATTATTTCGACTCAATATTTGTGGCAAATAATTGCTTTGCAAACTTGTATAAGCATCAGTTGCTTTTGATTCGCTTTATTCCAAATCATTATAATTATCCAAAAAATGAAAACGAAGATTTATATGTTGTAAATTGCTAGAAAAAAAGCCGCATTCGTCTTTATTACGAATGCGGCTCTATTATTCTTATCTGGCGTTGAGCCTGATTTGATCTAGTATGTCTTGGCGCTTGTTAACCTCCGTTTTGTCTTGGATCGACTTAAGCAGATACTGGGTTAAAAGCTCGCGGTTTTGTTGTTGGAGCTTAAGAGTGAGATACTGTTCTGATTTTTCAAAACTAGCTTCTTCAGCAGGTTTTTCGGGCTCAGTCATCAGGGTTATTATATAAGCTTCGTTGCTCTTTACGGGCTTGGTGTATTCGCCTGGGTTGAGTTGCCAAATTGCTTCTGCGAGTTCAGGTGCAAGGTTGTCTTTTGTTACGGTTATTACTCTGGAAGAGCTTTTTTGCCCAGTTCTAGCGTAATATCTTTGTACAACCACATCAAAAGCTTCGCCTTCTGAAAGTTGCTTATAAATTATGTCCGCATCAGCTTCGTCATAGAGGAAAACTTGTCTTACACGTCTCATTGCAGGAGTTGCAAGGGAGTCTTTTTCCTCTTCGAATAGCTCCTGAATTTCTTTTTTGAGAGGTTTCATTACAGCTATACGTCTGACATCATCTTTGACTTCGTCATAGGACTTGTAAGATACCGGGGAGAATTCAAGGAACTGCACTATATGTGTGCCAAACTCTGATTGGAACGGTTTGATTATTCCTGTTGGAACTTCAGCGGGAGTCAGAGACTCCAGTTTGTCCATGATGGGCTTTACGAAGGTTCGGCCATCAGTTGTAAACATGCCTAAGCCTTCGGCTAAGCTGTAGTCGTTGGGAGAGGGGTTGAGATTGTAGGGCAGATCCTTAAAATAGGTCTGTCTATGTTCTTGATCATATTTGTAGGCAGATGCTAAGTCGCCGAACGTTGTGTAATTCTTGTAAAGAGCGGCCGCTTCAAGATTTGCCATGTTCTTTTTTGCTTGATCTTCGAGAACTTTCTTTATTTCTTTTGTCAGATTTTCGCCCAATAGACGTTGAACAGGTTCTATTTCGTTGTTTTCCATGTAGAAAAGATGGTAGCCCTTTGGAGAGGAAAGGACTTCGCTGATTTGATCTTTTTCAAGATTGAAGATAACTCTTTCCAGGTTCGTGGAGATAGAGTCGGTCAGACCGCAAATTTCAGCTTTCAAGAGGGCTTTGTCTTCTTGAGAATATTCTTCGCCTACAACACCTTTAAAGAAGGGAGGCAATAGTCCGTCTTTTTCCTTGGATTTCGCTGTTGAGAGTTTTTGAACGCCGTCTTTAAATATTTTCTTCTTCTGTTCAGGAGATGTTTGAGCTTCAGCAGAAAGCTTGAGAGCGTTGAGGTCTTTTTGGGCTTTTTCTGCTGCTTTTTCTTTTTTGAGGTCATTAATTATCTGAGCTTTTACTTCAGAGAAGGGGGTAATGCTCTCTGGAAGCTTTTCTTCTGTTTTGATTATGTGGTATCCGTATGCGGTTCTTATCGGAGCGCTTACTTCGCCAGGGTTTTGAGCAAAGGCTGTTTCCTCGAAGGGTTTTACCATTACGCCACGCTGGAAGAGACCGAGGCTGCCGCCTTTTGTAGCTGAACCTGGATCCTCGGAGAATCTTTTGGCTAATTCACCAAAGGGTTTTCCATCTTCTACTTCCTTGGCCAGTCTCTCAATTTCTGTTTTGGCAGCAGCAAAGGCTTTTTCAATATCAAAAGCGTTGGCGATTGTTAGAGACCAGTCGTCATTTTCAGCATCTTTGGATTTGAGTATGAAAGTTTCAGGCATTTCTGATTCAGGCAGATAAAAAGCCACATATCCTGATGCTGAAACGCTTTCTGCTGCATCGATTGGCAGTTGCAGGTTATTGGTAATAGATTCGGCGGCCGCTGGAGTTGCAACTATTTTGTTTTGTTTGTTAGTGACTATTGTAAAGTCATCGTAATCGTAGATGGTGTCAGGGGACATATTTTCAAGATCTACGTAGAAAACAGCTTTTTTCGTTTTTGCGTTTTCGCTATCAGTTTCAATAGAGAAGTTAGAAATTGAAATAGATGAGTCTTGAATATTAGCAGAGAATGTATTTTTAGGCTTGATAAGTATGTGAGATGCTCTGACTTTTTCTGGCTGTTTGTAGGCTTCTTGGTGCATTTGATATCTTGCTTCAGCTTCAGTTTCGTTCACAGGCATACCTTGTATATAGAGCGGGTTAGCGGCGTCTATAAGGATATGTGAAACTTGCACTCTGTTAGATGACATAAGTTCATTCTTGTGTGACTCGTAATATGAGCGAATAGACTTGTTGTCTATATTTGTTCTGCCATCAAAGTCTTTCGGGGCTACGAGCAGGTGATTCATAGAAAGCTTGCCGGTATCTTTGAAGAAGCCTTTGTTTTTTTCATAATAGTTCTTCAGCTCTTCTTCGGAAGCATTTTCTTGCAATGTTTGGGAAGTAGCCAGATTCATAACGTTTGAAACAAAAATGCTGTCTCTGAATGATGCAAGATAGTCCTGCAGGCTTAGTTTCTTGTTCTTGGCTTCGCGTTCTACATGTTCTCTGGAAACCTGCAAGAAATTTGCTTCAGTCATCAAGTTAGCTTGTTCTTCCAAGCCAGCGTCTTTGGCATAAAGATGCAGGAGAACGGGTGCGGTCATTTCGTTAAGCATCTGGTCTTTCATGAAAGGCTCATAAAAAGCCATTTCATCAGTATATTTTGCTCTAAATGTGTCGTAATATTCGGTTTGTTTGAAATTGTTCCAAAATTGCTTAACAGTCAGCACAGTTTTATAGGCTGCCTTGTCGCCTTTGTATGTGAATTCTGCTACAGGCTCATTTTCAATGGCTTTTAGCGATTCAGGAATAGATGTTTCTTTTTGATGTTCAGCTTCCATGCGCTGCATATACTCTTGTTGTTTTTTATCGTGGTTGCGCATTTCCAGGAGGCTTCCGAATCCAACTGCAAAAAGGGAGAGGATGAAAAGTATAGTGATAGTCCAAATGATTAGTTGACCATTTTGATTCATCCATGCCATAGACATGAAAGTCGGAGATTTTTTTGACATGCTGTTAAGTCCTCTTAAGTGTTAATTTCTCGGATGAGTTAGCGGTTTTATAAAACGCACCCGGCAAGATTCGAACTTGCGACTCCAGGATTAGGAATCCTGTGCTCTATCCAACTGAGCTACGGGTGCATGCGTCACGGTTGGTTATATTATCAGTCTTCAATCGCAAAATCAAGCTTTTGTATTATCTTGAGATTGGATTTTAGGCTTCGGAGTTTTCGCTCTTGTGTGTAGCAGATGAATTGTGCTATCCTTCAGCCAGAAAAAAAATGCTAAGGAGCAACAAATTGGCAAACCTTAAGAAAACATCTCAAACCTCACCATCACAGCCATCTGACGACGAAAAACGTAAATCTCTGGAAACCGCAATTGCAGGTATTGAAAAGCAATTTGGCAAGGGTTCTATAATGCTGTTGGGCAGTTCGAAACATTTGCAGGTCGAAGCTATACCGACTGGCAGTATCAGTCTTGACTACGCTCTTGGAGTTGGCGGCTTGCCGCGCGGCAGAATTGTGGAAATATACGGCCCTGAATCTTCGGGAAAAACCACTTTGACATTGCATGCGGTAGCTCAAGCTCAAAAACTTGGCGGACAAGCTGCTTTTATTGACGTGGAGCATGCGCTTGATCCTGAATATGCCAAAAAACTGGGAGTAGATGTTGACAGTTTGCTTGTTTCGCAGCCGGATAGCGGAGAAGAAGCACTTGAAATAGTTGAAATGCTTGTTAGAAGCAACGCTATAGATATTATAGTGGTCGACTCTGTTGCTGCTCTTACAAGCAAAGCCGAGATAGAAGGCGAAATGGGTGCGGCTACAGTCGGCATGCAAGCCAGACTTATGTCACAGGCTATGAGAAAGCTTACTCCGGTTGTCGGCCGCTCTAAGTGTGTTTGTATTTTCATTAACCAGATCCGTGAAAAAATCGGTGTAGTGTATGGTAATCCTGAAACCACGCCAGGCGGCAGGGCGCTCAAGTTTTTCTCTTCCGTCAGATTGGATATCAGGCGCAAAGATGCTATCAAAGAAGGCGATGGAATAGTAGGGCACGTTACTGAGGTCAAGGTAAAGAAGAACAAAGTAGCTCCCCCCTTCAAGACAGCGAAGTTCGATATGCTTTTTGGAAAAGGCATATCAGCTGAATCAGAACTGGTTGACTTGGCATCGGAAGCCAAGATTATTGAAAAGGCTGGCTCATGGTATTCTTATGGCGACATCAGAATAGGTCAGGGCAAAGATAATGCCAGAAGATTTTTTGAGGAAAATCCTGACATATTTGCGGAAGTTGCGATGAAATTCAAGGAAGCCATGGGAATGGGTGCTGCTACTATAACGTCTGCCTCGGCATCTGATGATGATGAAGTGGAAGTTGAAGCTCCGTCTAAACCTGCCAGAACGGCAAAAAAATAACCTGTATGTAACATGAACTTCTTGGACGGCTGCAATAATTAAGGCAGCCGTCTTTCATTCTTAAAGAAAAACAGATGAAATATATTAAAAAATTATATGATTGGGTTTTAGCTTGGTCTGAAACAAAATGGGCTGTTTTGGCTCTTTTCTTGATTGCCTTTGTAGAATCCAGTTTTTTTCCTATTCCACCCGATGTGCTTCTTATTGCCATGGCTTTAGCTAAGCCAGCATATGCTTTGTCCTATGCCACAGTTTGTACTGCAGGTTCTGTTTTGGGAGCCTTATTCGGTTATGCGATAGGGCATTGGGCTTGGCAAATTGTCGGCGTTTACTTTTTCAAGTATATTCCTGGATTTACGCCAGAAGTCTTTCAGCAGGTTGCAGAAAAATATGAAACTCATTCGGTCGCAATAGTTTTTACGGCGGCTTTTACACCTATTCCATATAAGGTTTTTAGTATAGCTGGGGGGGTTGCGAAGGTTTCTTTGATTCCTTTTGTAGTGGCTTCGATTTTCGGCAGGGGAGGCCGTTTCTATTTGGTAGCTATATTGCTTAAGATTTTCGGAGAAAAAGTTAAAGTTTATATAGACAAATACTTTAATTTGTTAACTCTCTTGGTAGTTATAATCTATTTTTTGGCATTCTATTTAATTCCCAAAATTTTTGGAAGCTGATGCTTTCTGGAAGTCTATAAGGATAATAAAAAGACCCCAGACAATTGTCTGGGGTCTTTTTATTAAGCAATCCCTTTTGGGAAAATCTCTTGTCTTATTGAACTCTCACGAATACCAGCGCATCCAAGAAGAGGGTGCAGTGTCCGCCTGTTCCTGCTGCAAGAGCTGTAAGATCTATGTCTATGCCTTTGACTCCGTTGCGTATTTGAATCTGCCCAAGATTGAGAACTGTTCTGCCTTTGTTAATGTTGCTGTGAGCAGGGATATCTCTTTGGAGAAGAGCGTTGGAAAGAATTCCGTCTTCTCTGATTTGGCAGCGCCATGTTCCGCTGGTAGTATGAGGATAGTAGTATGCGTAAACGTTATATCTGTAGACTCCGCCGCTATTAGGAGGAGAGGGGAGTCGGAAGTAGGAGGAGCTTAAGAAGGTGCCTGTTCCAAATCTGTATCTGTCTCCATTTTCGCCTGCAGATGTGGGAACAAGGAGAATGCTGCCTGAACCTGAGTAGTAATCTATGTTCGGGTATTCATTTGAGTTGTAGGCCAAGAATACATGCTGAGCATTGTCATTTACAGCAGGTTCAAATTCCCAGTTGGTGGCTTCGCCTTCCAGCATGGCCACATAGGCGCCGCCTGGATAAGCGCTTACGGCAGTGCTGAGTTCGCTTTCTTTGCCTGATGAGCTGACGGCTGAAACCTTGAAGAAGTATGGCAGACCGAACTCAAATTTTTGTCCTTTTTTCGATGGGTCTTGATTAAAGTTTGAAGGGTAAGAGGTCAAGACATACGAAGAGCTTTCGCTGAGATGAGGCATGCCGGTTGCGTATAGAGTATAACCGCCGTCTTTCACGGTGGAAAAGTAGATATTATAGCTTGCAGCGTTGCTGGCAGAGTTCCAGGCAAGTTTAATGCCTGATTCTGTAGCACTGGAAGACCAAGCTTTAACGTTCATGGGAACAGATGGAATGTTAACGTCGGAAGCCATAGTGGTTACAGAGCTGAGTTTGCTGACGTTTCCGTTTGTGTCCAAAGCTCTGACAGCATAAAGGTTATAGGTGCTTCCATTTATATCTTTGAAGCTCTGGGTCATATTTGCCGGACCATTGTCTTCAACAATGCCTATGAGGTTAAACAGACCGTCGCTGGAATTAGCTCTGAAGATAAGATAGGCTGCCAAGTCTTTTGTGGCAAATTCTCCGGAGAAAATTAGGGAGCCGTCTTCGTTGTTCAGAGGTTTGCTCCATGTGAGAACAGGGTCTACGTCGTTGGTGAGTTTGAGATTAAATGGAGGTGAGGGAATTGTGTCATCGCCCGATTTGATACTGACTTGAACGGGATCAGAGTTTTCACTTTCGCCGAAGGTATCGTTGAAAGATCTTATGACATATGTGTAGTTTTCAGCAGAGGATTTGCTGACGGAAACGTCCAAGTAAGCTGGTGAATGCTGAGGAACAGAAGCTATCCAAGTAACTCCGCCAGCTGTTGCGCTAAGACCTCTGTATATATTGTAGCCTCTGATTTTTCCTGAAGTGATTTTGTCCCAAGCTATATATACTGCTTCAGTGGAAGCTCTGGCTTTGAGGTTTACTACTCTGGGAGGTTTCTCTTCGGAGGGAAGTCCGGCTTTTACTTGAATAGCGTTGGTTTTAGCTATGTCAGATTCTTTGCCCTGAGTATCAAAGGCAGCTATTTTGTAGTAGTAATACTGATCGTTTACCAGTTTGTTACCCTGATTATCGTCATAATAGTTCGGAGCTGCCATTGAAGAAACAGTGGCTATCAGAACGAATGGACCGCCTGAGTTTGTAGAGCGATAAACCTTGTAGCCAACCAAGTCGGCTTCAGTGTTGGCACTCCATGTTATAAAACAGGCGCCTTCTTTTCCCGTGCCTATTACATTGAGGGGGATGTTAGGGGCTTCAAAGTCGGTTAGACCTGCGTCCTTCTTTGTTCCCGTTGTGCATCCAAAAAGGCTTACAACGGACAGAATCAAGAGAAGAGACAGAAGTCGCTTCGCCTTGAGGCTGCTTTTAAATTTTTTTGGCATGAGGTTTTCTCCTTATTTAGGATTGCTTTTACTAAACAACATCGTCATTTACGAAAAAAAGATTAATTTTTATTTGAGCTTGACGGCGAAAGAGAACATGCTTTTGCGTCGTTCTTTTTCGCGTCTGTAAGAAAAGTAATTGTAATTGCCAGTTTCAGGGTCTTTTGAACAGCAAGTGCATTTGTCCAGAATTGTTATGTTTTCTAAGGGAATTCCACTTTCTAAGAGCTGCTTTTTGGCAATGCCTTGGGTATCCAAGTAGTATTTATTGTCTGCCGACTTTGAAGCTTTAAAAAAGTTGGAGTAAGACGGATCCGCCTCAATAAAAGAATCCAAGAGCTCTTTTCCAACCTCGTAGCAACATTGTTGGATGCAGGGGCCTATGTAAGCTTTCAGTTGTCTTGGTTCTGCGGCAAAATCTTTTTTCATGCTTTTGATGGTTGCTCCAGCTATGTTCAGCTTTAGGCCTCTCCAGCCTGAATGAGCAGCTGCCGCAGCTTGATTGGAAGTTAAAATCAAGGGGATGCAGTCTGCTGTGAAAACTCCGACGGTTGTCATTGGAAGGTCAGTTGATAGAGCATCTGCTCTGATTGCTGATACATCTATGCTTGGATCAGTGATTTTCAGAACGCTTTTGCCATGTTCCTGGAAAGTAAACTTCGGGAGGCTCAGATTATATTTTTTTGTTATTTCAAGCCTGTTCCAAGCTTTCAAAGCTTCTTCTTCGGAAAAGGCGAAGAATGAAAGATCTTCGTCTGAGGCTTCTGAAAATGCGATCAGAATATTATCTTTAATGAAACTTTTCATTTTAATAACCTGCAGAGACAGAAAGTGAAGAAAGCATTCGCTCGGCCAGTTCGTCAACCGCATCTTTGTTTTTGGAGACTTCTTTGACTCTTCTTAAAGCTTGAACAGCTTCTTCATTTCTGCCTTTTTGTGCGTATAGAGAAGCGAGTACCACATAAGCTTCTTTTTGTGTCCGATCCAGAGCTATGGCTCTTTTTGTGTGTTCATAAGCTGCGTCAAAGCTGCCGCGATTGTAGTTGAGCAAAGCCAAATCTTTGTAAATTTCAGCATTTTCTGGATCCTTGGCAAGGGCTTTATTGTATTCCATTTCAGCTAGTTGATACTGGCCGGATCTGAAAAAGTCTTTGCCCAAATCCAAGTGCTTGGAAGCTTTTTCTTCTTGTTTTTGTTCCAGAATTTTTTTAACTCTGAGCATCAAGGTTCTGGACTGTCTTCCGACCATAGAGGTTTCCGGAGCCATATTCAGTATAAAGTTGAGTTCATTTGCTGCGTCATTGACCAAACCTCTGTCCAAGTAAGATTTGGCGAGCGAATACTTTCTTTCGAGTTCTCTTTCTTGGCTGATGCTTATTTGAGAAGGAGTGTTAACATAGGTGGAGGTATAGTCGTATGAGCGTGCTATCTTATTTGTATCTTTAGCGTTTCTGGCGGCTATGGCTTGTTTGTTTGCAAGGGCTTGGTTGGCAGCATTGGCTGAAGAATTCTGCATGTTGTAACTTGCTATATTGACTGGAGTAAAGCTGGTGTTGGAAGGGGTTTTTGTGCTGTTCCTTTTGTTTATGAAACTTTGCATTTTGGCGCTTCCATAACCTTTCTTTACATTTTGATTCAAAGCTGTGAAATACTGTTGTTTAGAATCTCTCGAAAGCTGTTTTACCTTGGTTTCCAAGTGGCGTTTGATCGGGTCGGAAGCCGGAGTTTTAACATCTGCTTGTCTGTAATAATGGAGAGCCTGCGAGAGGTTTCCTGTTTTTTCCATGGAGTCGGCTAGAGAAATATAAGATTTCGCGTGTTCAGGGTCGTGTTTGATAGCCTGCTGGAAATAGTTTATGGCAGCCGAATAATTTTTATTCATGTATTCCATCAGACCGAGATTGAAATAGGATTTCCCAAAGGTCGGATCCAGTCTGAGGGCATGCTGAAATTGAAAGGCTGCTTCTTGGTTGCGGTTGCCCTTGTAGAGAGCCCAGCCTAGAGAGTCTCTGAAAGCAGCTGATTTAGGATTTAGCTCTACTGCCTTTTGGCAAAGCATTATGCCTTGAGCGACATCGCTGCCTGTTGATGCGAGTATGAAGCCTAAATTGTTTAAAGCTGACGGGTAAGAGGGCTTTAAGTGTAAAGCTCTTTCATAAGCTCTTATAGCATTTTTATAATCGCCTGATTTTTCATAGGCAAAACCGAGATTATGGAAGGCTTCTGCCATGTCCGGCCTCAGCTTTACCGATTTGGATAAATCTGCAAGAGCTGTTGAAAGATCTCCCTCTTGCAACTTGATTGTTCCAGATATGTAAAGCTTCATGCCTTCATCCTTGTATTCGCCGCCTGATGAGAATGAAAGGGCAAAAACCGGATTGACAGCCAAAAGCGAGAGTAGTAAACAAATAAGCTTTTTCATCTGTCGCCTCCTGAACACAATTTTTCTATATAGGTGATGTATCGGCAATAATTTTGTAAAAATGAGAAAAATTAAAGGAGTGCTGAGAGAAAAAGATGCAAAAAACTTTAGTGAATGGTAACCTGTCGGAAGGAGTGGACAGACTATGGATTATATATTTAAAATGCTAGAGTTCAGAAAGTTTTTCTACGAGGAAGATCCTGAAGCTATCACTGATATGCATTATTCGGCTGAAGCTCTTGAGGGTTCATGGTTTGACTCAGCAGTCACCTGCCAAATGCACAGCAAAATTGTAACAGATACTCCGGGCAGCACTTGGATAGTATCTTACAAAGGCATAGTTTTCGCACATGCGGATCTAATTAAAAACCCTAATTCAGAAGGAGCAGTTTTCAACTTCAGAATTCACACTGATTATCGTTATCCTCAAGTCACGCGTATTATGCTCAATGGTTTGAAAGAAGAGGCGAAAAAGCGTGAGTGTTCTTCTTTAATCATTTATTCTGATCATCAACAGGTTGAAGATGCCATGGCTCATATAGGCGCTAAGCCCGATCGCACTTATGCCTACTCCAGCACTCATGAAATTTATGGAGGCAAGCTTCTCAGAAATGAAAGAGTCGTTCTTCATAAAGACGACATAAGCAATATGAATCTGTACTCATTTATAGGTTTGCCTTTGCCCCCTCATTACTTGCTTAATAGAGCCTATTCGGCAGCTGATTATGCTGTTTTCAGTTTTCAAAAACCTGTTCTGTACAGAGTTACTCGCAAAGGACAAGTTTTTTATGCGTGTTTTGACGGCCGTGAGTGGTTTGTTTTCAAAGACGGAGACTTCAAAATAGAAGATAACCCCATTCCCGACGTTCTCTGCACTTTGCATGAGCTGCAGCCAGGTTACATCATGCTTTCGGAAAAAGCGGCGGAACTTGCTTCTACGGTTCCGGTCGATGCTAAGAGGTTCAGAGATTATTATTGCCCTCTTTGAGGTTGTACAATCACCCCTCGCTTTCTTGCATTAATATTTAAAGTGTGATAATATTGTCGTCGGTTTGAATTGTCGCCTTGCAGTTGTATGTTTCCTTGCGAACATTGCCTGCAAAGGCAGATGACAAGCTTGAAAAGAGCCGCTTTATGCGGCTTTCTGTAAATTTGCGAAAGGGGGCAGTCTTGATGGAAGAGCTGACACAGCAAGTCATTGATGTTGTCTGGCGCTTGGTGGAAGAGAAAACCCCTTACGAGGTTTACGATGTGGCTTTCAGGCAGATGAACCGCCAAATGGTTCTCACGGTGTATATTGACTCTCCCGATGGCATAACCATCAGGGATTGTGAGACGGTTTCACGAACTTTGAGCGATTACCTGGATCAAAACGATCTCATACACAGGGCTTATACCTTGGAGGTCTCTTCGCCGGGAATTGAACGTCTTTTCAAACGACAGGTCGACTACGAGAGGCATGTGGGAAAGCTGGTGAAATGGCGCCTATATGACAAAGCCAAGAAAAAGAAAGAGGTTTTTCAAGCCAGGCTTCAGCAGTTTTCACCCGAAAAAATAGTAGTCAGCACTGAAAAGGGGTTGCGAGAATTCGAATTAGGCGATGTGTTGGAGGCTAGAGCGGTATTTGAGTTTCCCGCTAAGCCGAAAAAGAAAGGGAAAAAGGGGTAGTCGAACATGAAAGTAGATATTAGAGAGGCATTGCGCGAACTTACAGACGAGAAGTCTATTCCGGTAGAAGTTTTAATTCAAGCGATTGAAGAAGCGCTTGCAGTTGCATATAAAAGAAATTTTGATTCTGACGAAGTAGTCAGAGTTTCTCTGGATGAGAAAAACGGAGAGTTTAAGGTCTACTCACGAAAGACAGTCGTAGAAGACGAAGCTTTTGAAGATCCTAACTCGGAATACTCTCTGACTCAGGCACAAAAGCTTGCTGATGGTGCAAAAGTTGGCAACATAATTGAAAAAAACATCACTCCTCCTTCTTTTGGCCGAATTGCCGCACAAACGACCAGGCAAGTTGTCAGTCAGAAATTGCGTGAAGTGGAGCGTGACAGAGTTTCCGAAGAATATCGAAAACGTGTTGGAGAGCTGGTTACTGGCAAGGTTCAGCATGTTGATCGCGGAAATGTATATGTAGAGTTTGATAAGGCTATAGCTGTGCTTCAGAATAAAGATCAGATTCCTGGAGAATTCTTTAGGACAAACGACAGAATTAAAAGCTGCATTCAGGATGTAAAAGTGACTCCAAAGGGACCGCAAATCATTCTGACGCGCAATTCTTCCAAGTTTGTGGAACTTCTTTTCTCTCAAGCTGTTCCTGAGATAGCTGATGGGACAGTAGAAATAAAAGCCTCTTCAAGAGAGCCTGGCTTAAGAGTTAAACTTTCTGTTTATACGGAAGATGATAGAATAGATCCTTTGGGTGCTTGTGTTGGACTCAAAGGCAGCAGAATTAAAACTGTGGTTGATGAGCTTAACGGTGAAAAGATTGATATAGTCAAATACAGCGATAATCTTGTCGAATATGTAATGAATGCTCTTAGTCCAGCCAAAGTAAAAGAAGTAAGAGTAGATGAAGAAAACAGGACTGCTTTGGCGATTGTTCCGCAAAACCAATTGTCTTTGGCAATAGGCAAAGAAGGACAGAATGTTAAACTCGCTTCCAAACTGACTGGAATTAAAATAGATATTAAAACAGAACAAGACATAGCTCAACAGGAACTGCCTGATGTGGGTGCAGATTCAGATAAAGAAGATTAAAACACTGACAACGACTGAATGGAGATAATGGATGGGTATTAGAATATACGAAGCAGCAAAAAAATTTAAAATGAGTTCTTCGGAGTTGGTAGACCTTCTCCTGGAACTTGGTTATAAAGGTAAAACTAACGCATTGGCTACTCTTAAAGATGATATGTTGAAGCTTCTTGAAAAAAGATTTGCTTCATCAAAAAAGCCTGATGCAAGTCCGAAGTCAGTATCAAAAAAAGAAGTTATAAGTGATTCACCGCATATGAAAGACAAACAAGAAGAACCAGTCCCTGAAAAGAAGGCTCCTGAGGTTTCCATCCAACCTGAGGATCCTCCGCAGAAACCCTCCAAAAAGTCACTCAAGGGCGAGAAGAAGACCGAGAAACCGTATAAGTCATCAGCTTCATACAGACACGATTCTGATGATGACGAGCTTGAGTCAGCCGATGGTATTACTATTATAAACACCACTGGCGGAAAAAAAGCTGAAAAAGTTCAAGGCAAAAAGAAACCTCCCAAGGGCAAAGCTCGCAGAGCACCTTTTTCTAAAAAAGTTCAGGCTGAACTCCAAGAAGAAGAGCGTCAAAAAGAAGAGACTCTTACGCATTATAAGCATAAGTCAGAAGAAACTGAAGTGTCTGATTATCAGAGATTACAGATTCCTCCAAATCTGACTGTTACCGAGCTTGCAAAATATTTGGATGTTGAACCTGTTGTAGTAGTTAAAAAGCTCTTTTCAATGGGAATAGTTGCAAGTTTGAACCAGCGCCTCGATAAAGACAATATTCAACTGGTCGGAGCAGAATTCGGCAAAGATATCGTTTTCAGAGAAAGTGTATTTGAAGAGGAACCCGATGAGGCGCCAGATGCTGAGGATGAATTGGTTCCAAGACCTCCGGTTGTGACTGTTATGGGACACGTTGACCATGGCAAAACTTCTCTGATTGACTATATCAGAAAAGCCCATGTGGCAGCAGGCGAAGCAGGCGGAATAACTCAGCATATAGGTGCATATCAAGTAAAGGTTCCTTCAGGCGGAGTTATAACATTCATAGACACGCCCGGTCACGAAGCTTTTACTGCCATGAGAGCTCAAGGAGCCATGGTAACCGACTTGGCTATTTTGATTGTGGCTGCTGATGACGGCGTTCAGCCTCAGACGGTTGAAGCTATTCACCACGCGCAAGCGGCGAATGTGCATATAATAGTGGCTATAAACAAGATTGATAAGCCAGAAGCCAATGTGGACAGAGTTAAACAGCAGCTGATGCAACATAACTTGATTGCGGAAGAGTGGGGCGGTCAAGTGACTATGGTTCCGATATCCGCTAAAAAAGGCACGGGTATTGATGATTTGCTTGAAATGGTGCTTTTGCAAGCTGAGATGCTTGAGCTGAAAGCTAATCCTAAAAAACACGCAACAGGCGTGGTTATAGAAGCCAGATTAGAACATGGCATGGGAGCTACAGCTACTGTTCTCGTACGAAATGGCACTATACGCAAGGGTGATGATATCATCTGTGGCACCTCTTTTGGCAGAGTCAAAGCTCTTATCAACGATGCGGGCAAAAGGGTGAAAGAAGCTGGTCCCGCTATGCCCATTAAAGTTATGGGTTTGAACGATGTTCCGCGAGTCGGCGATCAAATGGCTGTAGTGGAAAGCGCTAAATTTGCTAGATACGTGGGCGAACTTCGACAGCAGAGAGACAGAGAAGAACGTTTGGCTCGTGATAACAAGATCAAACTTGCTGATTTGTTCAAACGTGTCACAGAGGGCGAAGCTAAAGAGCTTAATATTATTATTAAAGCTGACGTCCAGGGTTCGGCCGGAGCGATCAGAGACTCCTTGGAAGGTCTTGGTAACGACGAAGTGAAAGTCAATGTTATTCACTCGGCTGTTGGTCCCGTCGTAGAAACAGACGTGAACTTGGCTTCTGCCAGCAATGCGATTATAGTTGGTTTCCACGTTAGAGTAATGCCGCATGTCATGGAACTTGCAAAAGCTGAAGGCGTTGAAATAAAAACCTTCAGAATTATTTATGACATAGTGGATGCTGTGAAAATGGCTCTTAAAGGCTTGTATGAGCCTGTTTATGAAGAAGAAGTCATTGGCAGCGCTGAAGTCAGAAAAGTCTATAAAGTTTCTGGCGTTGGTTCTATATGCGGTTCCTATGTTCTCCATGGAATTGTAAACCGACAGGCTTCTGTCAGAGTTATGCGCGACGGAATAGAAGTTTACGCTGGCAAATTAGGTTCTTTGAAACGCTTCAAAGATGACGTTAGAGAAGTGAACAGCGGTTACGAATGCGGCATTAGTGTGCAGAACTTCAACGATGTGAAAGAAGGCGACGTTCTGGAATTCTTTAAACTCAAAGAAGTAGAAAGAACCATTTGAGCATAGAGATATGACCAGAAGACAGGAACGAGTATCGGCTCTCATAATGCGCGATCTATCTGAGATTATCCAAAGAAGGTTGCAAGATCCTCGTATTAAAAATGTTCACATTGTAAACATTGAGATAAGCCCGGATTTCAGTTTTGCTAAAGTTTATTACAGCTTTCTGGGCGAATCTGAACAGTGTGACGAGATACAAAAAGGCCTTGATTCGGCAAAAGGCTTCATGAGGCGTGAGCTGAAGAAAAAGCTTGATTTACGAGTGATACCCGAGCTTGCCTTTTTCTATGATTCCTCTGTCAAGAGGGGTGATCATATATTGGAGCTTCTCAAAAAAATCAACAACTAATTTTATATACAGCAACAGAATAGGACACACCACATGCCAATGCCATTAATCCCTGCGGAATTTGAAGAACTTATTAAACAAGCAGCTGAAGAGCTGAATAAAGCGAAAACTGTTTTTGCCATTGCACATCCATTTGCTGATGGTGACGCTTTGGGTTCTCAACTTGCTCTTTGGCATTTCTGTGAAGAAAACGACAAAGAATGTCTTTGCTTGAACTTTGATCCTATACCTGAGCAGATATCTTGGCTGGACGGTTCAGAATACTGCGTCGATCATCTCCCCGAAGGTAAAACTTTTGATCTGGGTTTTTTAATGGAAACCACTGATGCCTCCAGAATGGGGGACAGAGTTCGCTTTTTTGAACGTGCGGCCAAGACAATACATCTGGATCATCACGTAAAAGTTAAAGGCTTAGCTGACTTGAATATTCTTGACGAGAAGGCTTCTTCAACCTGTGAAATTCTTTATCACGTTTTGAGAGCAACGGGCAAGCCTATGTCTAAAGCTGCGGCTGAAGCTCTTTACGTCGGAATTGTCACAGATACTGGCAACTTTAGGCATAAAAGCACGACTCCTGCAGCTCATCATATTACAGGCAAGCTTATTGAAGATTTTGACTTGGATACTGATGAAATTTACAAAAAAGTTTACGATTCTACCAACTATCAGCGTGTCATGCTTCACGGACTTTCGATGTCCAGATGCCGCCTTGAAAATGATGGCAAAATAATACACAGTTATTTGAAGCTTGAAGATTTTGAAAAGCTCAATGCTAATGAAGCCGAAGCAGACGGAGCAATACGCAATTATACCAATTGCAAGGGAGTTGAAGTTGCTTTGCTTTTCAAGGAAGTGGAAGGCGGCAAAGTCAAGATCAGCTTTAGGTCAACCGGCAATATAAATGTTATGCAAATCGCTAAAAAGTATTCCGGCGGCGGCCATGTCTTGGCAGCAGGCGCCACAGCTGAAGGCAGTGTTGAAAGTGTAACCAAAGATGTTATAGCTGCTTGTTGCGAGGCATTGAAGGAATATGAAGGTAACTCAGGGAGAAGTTAGCGGACTGCTTGTTGTAGACAAGCCAAAAGGCTGGACTTCTCATGATGTGATTGCGAAGATCCGAAGAAAGTTTAAGGTCAAATGTGGCCATTCGGGAACATTGGATCCTATGGCAACAGGTGTTTTGCTGGTTTTTACCGAGAAGGCTCTGAAGCTTTTAAGTCTTATTGAGCCTGAAGAAATGGATAAAACCTACAGTTTTGTAGTCACTTTGGGTGCAACTACCGACACTTATGATGCTGAGGGCACAGTAGTCAGCCGTTTTGAAGGCGAGATTGATTTCACTCCTGAAGAACTTGAAAAAGCCGTTAAGGCTTTCACAGGAACTATTAAACAGACACCGCCAGATTTTTCGGCAGTCAAAATAAAAGGTCAGCCTGCTTACAAGCTTGCCAGAAAAGGCAAAGAAGTAACAATACCTCCCAGAGAAGTGCATGTGGAGTCTTTGGAATGCTTAGAAGATTTTGTCGAGAACGGAGAACGCAAGCTTCGTATGCGAGTCTCCTGTTCAAGGGGGACTTATATAAGATCCTTGGCTCATGATTTAGCAGCAAATCTGGGATTTGGCGGGCATCTCTCTTTTCTTAGACGCGAGAGGGTGGGGCGCTGGTCAGAAGATATGGCTATAAGCATGGAAATCTTGGAAAACACTGAAAACTTTGCTTTAACACCTTCTTTTATACAAGATAAGGAGCTTACTGGTTTTCCTAAACTTATAGTAACAGAGGATGGTGAGAGAAATGTTTCAAATGGAAGAAAAATTTTCTTATCCGATATTCTTTCTGTGAAACCAGGTGAAAAAGATTCTCCTTATACAGATGTTCTCAGTAAAGACGGAGACCTTATTGCGGTTTATGAGATTACTTCGGAGTCTTCTTCTGACGGAACTTTGTCGTGTTTTAAACCTGTAAAGGTGTTTAATGCTGGCAACTAACTGCGAAATACACGAACTTTGTGCTTTGCCTGAACCTTTAATGCCAGCAGTTTATGCTATTGGAGTTTTTGACGGAGTACATATAGGCCATAAGGAATTGATTCGCCGTATGGCGGAATATGCTCAGGACAACTCTTTTGTGCCAGGAGTTTTTACTTATTCGAATTCGCCGCGAGAAATGCTTTCTCCTGAGACCTTTCCTGGCTATATAACTGATTTTTCTGAAAAGTTGAGGTTGCTTGAAGAAGCTGGTGCAAAAAGAATAGTATACAGAACCTTTGATAGAGATTTTGCTTCCAAAAGCGCTGAATATTTTATACAGGAAGTACTTCTCAAAAAACTTGCTGCTAAAGCTGTTTTTGTGGGTTTTAACTTTAGATTTGGCTCAGGCAGAACCAAAGGAGCGGAATATCTTTCAGAAGCCCTCAAAATAGCAGGTTGTGAATGTTTTATTATGGAACCCTATGAGTATAGAGAAATGCAGATTTCTTCTACATTAATTCGCAGAAAGATTCATAGAGGCGATTTTCCATGCGTTGAGTTTATGCTCGGACGTAAAATTAGCTTTGAGGGCAAAGTTATAAGCGGCAATCGTATTGCGAGACGTTTGGGTTATCCCACCGCCAACATTTCAGTTGAAGATTCACATCTTGTATTGCCTGCCAACGGTGTTTATTCTGCAGTTGCAGAAGTTGCCGGGAAAAAATATGCGTCTGCAGCTAATCTGGGCATGCGACCTACTTTTAACGGTAAAGTTAAACTTCTTGAGGTTCACCTCTTTGACTTTTCCGGAGACTTATACGGAAAAGTCATCAAAGTCAGATTTATCAATAAAATACGTGACGAGGTTAAATTTCCATCCGAAGAAGCTTTAAAAGAACAGCTTTTCCAAGATGAAGAGAACATCCGACAAATGCTTGCAACGCCTCTTCTGCCTCATTGCCAAGGCTAGTGCTTTGTTGCAGCCAATACTTCTCTATTCAATGACAAGCAAGACAACAAATTATTCATGGTTATTTGATGCAACAATCGCACTAGAGGGAGTAGGGCGTAGGGGGTAGAGGGTAGTCAAATACTTTTCAACTCAATTTTTGGACAGACAACTGCTTTAAGATATTAAAAGTTGTTTACATAATAAAAATTATTTTGATGATGTATTTTTTTCGTTTTTTTTATCTTGTTTCATGTGAAACAAGAAAATCATTTTAATATTTACATGAGTTGATCTTGGCAAAGATTATGATAAAATCTTTTTGTAGAAAAAATACAAGGAATGAGGATATATGAAAAAATTTACTGACGTAATAGTCTTGGGATTTGCTCTCTTTTCTATGTTCTTAGGTGCAGGAAATCTGATTTTTCCGCCTACGCTGGGGCAAATAGCAGTATCTAAGTGGTGGTTGGCTCTGATAGGATTTTTAGTTACAGGGGTTGGGTTGCCTGTTTTGGGAGTGCTTGCAGTAACTTTCAGAGAAGGCAATTTGGATAAATTTACCAGAGGTATGCCTACAATAGTCAATACTATTTTTATTTCTACCATAATCTTGATTATAGGACCTCTCTCCGCGATTCCCAGAACAGCTGCAACTACTTATGAAATAGGCATTGCTCCGGTAGTAGAAAAAATGGCGGTTTCAAAAAAAGCCAAGATAGAAGCTTGGAAAACGGAAAAGAGTGCTCAGCAGCCATATGAACTGACAGAGAAGGCAAGAGCTGCTCATAAGAAGGGACTGAAACTTGCCGAGCTTGGCGAAACGCATGAAGCTGTTGAAACAGCAGCAACTGCAGCAACTGCAGCAACTGCTGCCAAAAGACCTTCTTCCCCATTCTTGCTTTATTTGACTTCCTTTATTTATTTTGCAATAGTTACTCTTTTTGTTTTAAATCCAGGGAAAATAATAGATCAATTAGGCGCTGTTCTGACACCTGCTTTGATAATAATTTTAGCTCTCTTGATAGGCCGAGGAATTGTGGCTCCGGTAGGAAAGCCTATGCCTTATGAGCAGAAAGTTGCGGGAAGTCCAACTGCAGCAGCCGATCTTAAGTTCGCGAATGCGACCAATTTCCAGAGGGGTTTCAAAGAAGGGTACCAAACGATGGACGCTTTGGCCTCCATTTTGTTTACAACTATAGTTATAGCTGGCGTTCTTGAAAGAGGCTATAAAGGACGCAGCATGCTTTTGATTACCCTTGCGGCAGGTCTTGTAGCTTGTTTTGGTTTAGCCTGTGCCTATGGAGGGTTGTCTTATATAGGAGCCTGTTCCAGCAGCGATCCTGTGAGATTTCCGCCTACTTTGACCAGGACACAGTTGCTGGTTAAATTGACTGATGCTTTGTGGGGCAATTTGGGAACCTATATATTGGCAGCCGCCATTGCTTTAGCTTGTCTGACTACGGCTATAGGTATGACTGCTACTGCTGCTAAGTATTTCAGCGATAAATTTGCGGATGATATAAGCTATAGGGCTACAACATTGATTATAGTTATAATCAGCTTTTTCCTTTCAACTCTCGGAGTTGACAGCATCATCAGAATAGCTGGTCCTGTTTTGGAAATAATGTATCCTATCGCCATAGTCTTTATTATACTGAATCTTTTTGATAAATTTATTCCCAATTCAGGCTACTATGTGGGCGCTGTTATAGGCGCTGTGACTGTCAGCTTGTTACAGGTTTGGTCTTCTGCTCAGGGCCTGATACAGAAGTTCTTTACAAGCGACATTATTTCCCCTTCTACCTTAGAGGCCTTAAACTTTGAGGCGACGGCGGTCTTTGTGGAAAGTCTGCCTCTTGAGAAATGGGGCTTTCCATGGGTTGTACCTGCCGTTATAACTTCTATAGTTTTCGGTTTAGTTTGCCAGATAAGGAAATCTTTGGAGGCCAAGGGCAAAGAAGCGTAAAGTTCCAAGGTTCAGACGCTTTTGGCGTCTGAACCTTTTTTTAGCTAAGGAGAAATTTAAATGAAAGTTTTGTTAACGGGCGGTGCAGGCTTTATTGGCAGTCATTGTGCGGTGGAGTTGTACAATGAAGGTTTTGAGCCTTATATTTTGGACAATTTTGTAAATAGCAAGCCCGCAGTTGCAGACAGAATCCGCAAGATTACCGGCAAAGATATTCCGCTGTTTGAAGGGGATATTCTTGATACCGCTTATTTGGAACAGATTCTTGAGGAAAATAAAATAGAAGCTGTTATGCACTTTGCGGCTCTCAAATCTGTTGGCGAGTCGGTAGGAATGCCTCTTGAATATTATAAAAACAATGTGGCAGGAACTCTTTCCATACTTGAAGCTATTAAGCGTTGTTCCGTGAAAAACTTTCTTTTCAGTTCCTCTTGCACTGTTTACGGTGAAAATGCTCTTTCACCAGTAACAGAAGGCTTGCCTCTTGGAGGAACGACTAATCCTTATGGAACAAGCAAGTTCATGGTTGAACTCATTTTGAGGGATTTCAAACGTGCTTTCAAAGACTTTCAACTCATTTCCCTGCGCTATTTTAACCCAATTGGAGCTCATCCGTCAGGGCATATTGGGGAAGACTCTAGAACAAAGCCTACTAATCTGATGCCTCTTATTATGAAAGCGGTTTCAGGTCAAATAAAAGAGTTGAGCGTTTTTGGCAATGATTACCCTACGCATGATGGAACTTGTATCAGAGATTATATTCATGTGGTTGACTTGGCTAGAGCCCATGTGGCTGCTATAAAGAGGGCTAAGTTTTCTCCGGATGAGGTTGTGACTTACAACATTGGAACAGGTCATGGTTTTTCAGTAATGGAGATGCTTGAAACATTTGAAAAGACCACAGGTGAAACAGTACCCTTTAAAATAGTTGGACGCAGACCTGGGGATTTAACAGAAATATATGCTGATCCTTCAAAAGCTTTAAATGAATTGGGATGGAAGGCAGAAAAAACTTTGGAAGATATGTGTAAAGATTCTTGGAATTGGCAGACTCTGAACCCTGAAGGCTACCCTGATTAATACAGTGACTAGTGGGCAGAGAGGGCGACGATGCCAGTGATAAGTGACGAAAACTTCAAGGGAGTAGGGGAGCTTGTCCGAAAAATGGCAAAAAACTCAAAACTTGAAAAAGCGCATCTGATGAAACAGCTATAAACAGCGAGTTTTTAAAATGCAAAATCCTAAAATTCAGGCATAAAAAAATCGGGGCGGCCGGGCTCGAACCGGCGACCTCATGGTCCCGAACCATGCACGCTGCCAACTGCGCTACGCCCCGTTGTTGCTGAAGTATAGCAGATAGGTTGTGGCATTGCAAGATAAAAAATTGTGAAGTTCTCACTCTTGTGCTATCATTTTGCAATGTTTGGCAAGCTAATAAAAATTATGAGTCTTGGATTTTCCGCTACTTTCAGTACAGTGGCAGGAATTGTTTTTCTAATTATTTTTACTGTTCGCTTGGAATTGCCCCTTTCAAAATTTGATACTTTCTTGCTGATTTCCTCAATACTTCCTTTTCTTCTAGGAGATACTGTTAATGCCTATGTTATGAGCCGTCTGAAACATGATATTGAATCAGAATGGTATGACATAGCTATAGCAATAAATTCAAAACAAATAGTTGCAAAATACTATCGCTGGATAAGGAGCGTGTCTGTAGTTTCTGCGTTTTCCGGGGTTTTGGTTTTCTTGCTTTCCCATTTCAATCTATTTCCAAAATTGCTCTATGTTCTGAAGTTTGTTTTTCCTGTTTCCTTCGCTATTTTAGGCATTATATGTTTGCAAAACATCGTTTTTGCCATTGATAAAGAAGTCAACGCAAATCTCCGCAAGAAAATAACCTTTTCAGCTTTGACCGTGCCCCCTGTTTTTCTGTTGTTATATGCTTATTTGCTTTTGAATCCTCAAATGTTTTCTCATAAAGCGGTTATTTTCTTTTATTCTCTCTTCTATCTTGGCGCTTCCGCTGCAATGCAGCCTGTTCCGACAAAATATTCTCTTTCTTCTTTTCTAAGAGGTTTAGGTATAGGAGCTTTTCAAGAAACTGAAGATCAGCTTATTGCCAGATTGATTGCGGAAGCCAAAGAAATGGCGGAAAAGAAAAAGAGGGGAGAAAAGATTCCTTTGGGAGCTCACGAAATAGTTGACGTGACAAATATTGTTCATGTTAAAGGTGCAGATGTTGCTGCTTCGCCCGTTAATAAATTTTTTAGCGACATAGAAGATGCTGAGCCTGTTGAAGAACTTGAATCTGTTTCCTTGAATGCTTCTCAGGATGCTTTTTTAGAGTTCGAGGAAGATATTTACGATAATTCTGAAATTGATGCTGATCCTGAAAATAAGGGAGCGGGATAAAAGCATTTTTACACTGAACTATTCCTATTTTAAAAGAAATTTTCTGACACTTTTTCCATCAAACACTCTTTCTTCTGGAAAATAGCAGCTTGCCATTATATATTGATTAAACAAAAGATTAACATGAACAAAATTTGGACAATCAAAAATATTCCACATGAAAAGATTGACGGCATAAGATTTACCGGGCTGCCGGAGGTTCTTTTGCGTGTGCTTGCTGCTAGAAATGTTTCTGATCCTGAAGAAGCTGAACGATATTTTCGTCCCAAGGTAAGATATCTTTCTTCTCCATTTTTGATGAATGGTATCAACACCGCTATAGCACGTATACTTAAAGCTTTTGATGACTATGAGAATATATTAGTATATGGTGACAGAGACGTTGATGGAGTGACTTCTACTGTTCTTCTGACTGAAACGCTCAGAACTTACTATGACAGAGTTGATTACACCGTTCCGGTAATTGAAGACGGTTACGGTCTAAACAATGATTATATAGATGCTGCGGAAAAAGACGGCATAACTCTGATCATAACAGTTGATTGCGGCATCAGCAATGCAGAAGAAGTAGCTTATGCGGCTTCCAAGGGAATAGACGTAATAGTGACTGACCACCATGAACCGCCCGAGATTTTACCTGAAGCGGTTACCTTGCTTGACCCCAAGCTTCCTGCTTCCGGTTGTCCGCAAACAGATCTTGCAGGAGTGGGAGTAGCTTTTAAACTGGCTTTGGCCGTAGAGACTGCTATGTCGCTGGAAATGAGCAAAGATCTTCTAGCGCTTGATTTGACCGGAAATGAGCTTTCAGCCGTTAAATTTTCGCCTGCCGAAGGTTTCAAAAGAGTTAAGCGTCTTTCGGAAGAGCTTTTTTCGGAATCTAACCGGCTTTTATTCTTTTCGAAGCGAGAGATATCTTCGATTTCAAGTATTATGCCTGATTTGGAGTCGGCTTTGCAGCAACGCCAGCATAGCGATGTTGTAATCCTTGAAAGATTGTTTGAAGAAAAACTTCCTGACTTTAAGAGCTTATCTAAACAAAAGGTGGTTTCTGAGTTTGGCCTTGGAAAGATCGCTGATCCTGGGGAACTTTTAGTTTTTGTTTATCTGAAAGCTCTTGAATCCGCTTTGCCTGCATTGAGAGAGCGTATCAATAATTCGATGGATTTGCTTGCTATTGGCACTATAGCGGATATGGTCCCTTTAACAGGAGAAAACAGAGTCTTTGCAAAACTTGGTCTCAATTGTGTAAGCAAAACTAGCAGAGCTGGATTGATAAGTATTTTCAATGAACTTGGATGGCACAGAAAAAAGATTGTCGGCAAGGATGTTGGCTTTGGCATAGCTCCCATGATAAATGCCTCTGGTAGACTAAGTACGGCTAAGATAGCTATGGATTTGTTGTTGAGCGATTCTGCCAAAGAGTCGGAGGCATTGGCTAAAGAACTTTTTGATCTGAATACAAAACGGAAAGGGCTTGGCGAAATATGTTACAGAGAAGTCAGAGAATATCTCTTGGAACAGAACGATTTAGATAAAAACAATATTCTCATGGTAGCTGCTCCTATTGCTAACCAAGGAGTCACAGGGATAGTTGCAACGAGACTTATGATTGAATTTGGCAAGCCTGTAGTAGTTCTTCTGCACGATAAAGATAGTTATACAGGGTCTGCCAGAAGTTGTAAAAACATCAATATACTTGATGTTTTGTCCAGCTCTGCACAACACATTGAAAAGTTTGGCGGGCACGTTGGAGCGGCAGGCTTAACGGTAGCTTTTGATCAGGAAGAAGCTTTGAGAAAATCTCTTGGCGAATATGCCGAAGAGAATATTTCAGAGGAAGATCTCGCATCTGAGTGGCTCATAGATGCAAAGCTTGATATCTCTGAAGTGAATGAAGCTTTTCTCTCTAAATTGACGGCTTTTTCTCCATTTGGGATGGGCAATCAGCCTCCTGTTTTTGTATGTTATGACGCTCCTTTCTCAGAAGTGCGTAAGGTGGGAGATACAAAGGCTCATTTGCGTTTCAAATTCAAGCGAAGCAGGCAAAAAACTCTTTTCGGAATAGCCTTTAATCTCGGCAAGCTTATGGAAAGCGATCGTAAAACAAATGGTACATGCTCTATAGTTTATCAAGTTGAGCCAAACGATTATAATGGAGTCAGAAGCGCGCAGGTCGTGATTTTGGACTGCAAATTCAAGGAAAAAATATGAGTATTCTGGAAAGAGAACCCTTAAAAAAATATGATTTCAGCGCAATAAAAAACGTATGGGAAGAAATGGTTTTTATTGCTGTAAGCGACTTGATTACAAACGGTGAGATGTGTCCTTGTCACGACTGTGTTTTGGATACTTGCGCAGTGGCTTTGAATAGCTTGCCTCCAAAATATTGGTTTGTGGATTCCTATGATCTCTTTTTCAGAAGAAAAAAATTCGAGGAAAATATCTCTAATATAAGGATGGCTGAAGAAGCCGTGTACAAAGCCTATCAAATAGTTCAAAAGAATCCGCATCACTGATCGCGGTCTTTAAATTTAATAAAAAGAAGACAAATAAACTCTCTTCTGATAAGCTGTTACTCATAAGATTTAGGTCGCAGGTTTGCAAAATTGTCCAGCAGAGTTTGCGTAAAAATAGATTTTTCGGAGGTCTTTTATGTTATGCCCGAAGTGCAGTTATTTTAACGATGCGAAAAATAAATTCTGCAACATGTGTTCAGCTCCGTTGCCCAAAGAAGATGCAATGGAAGCGCCGGTTGAGAGAGACAGCCTTGATCTTGATTTGACTCTCGACTTTGATGATCTCGGCATAAATGTTGATGAAAAGCCTTCCGATTTTTCTGCATATACGGAAGAAGCTTCTGCCTCCGATGGTCTTTCAGATGTTACCGTAGATTTGGACATGGATTTGGATTTCACAGGTGACATTTTTTCAACCGAACAGGCAGAAGTTGCTGAACTGGAACTCTCAGACAGTGATGAGACCCTTGATTTTTCTGAGCCTGTCTTGCAAGAACCTGCAGCAGACGATTTGTCGCTAGATTTAGATCTGGACTTGGATCTTGATTTATATCTGTCTGCTGACACAGCCCATTCAGAAGGAGCGTCTGAAGTTTCATTAGATTTGGATTTGTCCGCTCCTGAGGAAATTGACTTGTCTGATTCCGATGACTTGTTTGGCGACCTTTCTATTGGGGAAGATACCATTGTTCTGGAGGCAGAAGAAACACTTGAAGAAGCTCTTTCTGATGCTTCAGAGGACGATTTGCTCGCTGATGATTTTGAATTGCCGGATGATTTGAATTCTTTACTGGTTGACTCTCAGCCTCCTGTAACTGATGACTCTCAGACACAATCTGCAGAACAGGAAGAAGATGAACTCCTAGCTTCCCCCGCAGATTCCTTATCTATAGAGGTGGAAGACAGCTTTGCTCCAGTCGCATTGGAAGCTGAGGATTTGAAAGAACATGACGAAAGCTTTGACTTTGGAGATTTGGATCAAATTCAGACCATAGATGATGACGATGACCTGCAATCCTTAACAATTTCTTTTGATTCAATTTCCTCTCAAGAATCTTTTGAAGAGGATGTTGAAGTTCAGCAAATGGAAGATGACGGCTATCTCCATGAAGAGAACACTGTGCAGGACGCTTCCGGAGAGTTTGTTTTGGAAGCTGACGCTTTGGAGCAAGATCTCGATCTTGAGGCTTTTTTCCAAAATGACTCTGCTAATGAGCCTGTAGAGGAATCAGGTGTGGAAATTGAAGCTTCAGAAGTCCCTGAAACATATTTACATGAAGATGATTCATCGGGAATATTTATAGAAACTGATGATTTTAATTTATCTTCGGATGAATCATTTGAAATGGCTTCTGAACCATTTGTTGAATCTGATGATAACGTTGACAGCTGGCTTTTGCATATAGGGGAGCCTGAAAATAAGCCTAAAAAATCTTTGCATGAAGAAGATTTAAAAGGATATCAGGAAGGGGCCTTTAAAACAGAAGTTTTGGAACAGTCTCCTTCTTATGTCTATGAATCCGATGATTATTTGCCTTCTGCAGATGAGGCTCCAGTGATATCTGCTCACCAAGTTTTGTCCCCTGTTATAGCTCAAACTCCTCTTGAAGAACTTGAAGAACTTCGGGTTCTTTTGAAAGACTCGGAAGATCCTGATGAGCGCTATTCATTGGTTCTTCAGATATCAGAACTGGGCTTGCAGGAATCAGTTCCTGATTTTGTTGCTCTTTTAAATGATGAACTCAAAGATATTCGCGAAATAGCGGCGGATTACTTGGGCACTATTGGCAACAAAGAAGCTGTAAAACCTTTAATAGATTGTCTATCTTCACCTCATCCGCAGCTCAAGTTTATAGCAGCCCGTTCTATCGGAAAGCTGGAAGCAGAAGAAGCGGTTATGCCTCTTATCAAGCTTTTGGAAGAAGAAGACGAGGACTTGCGCTATGTGACCTTGGAATCTCTCGGGAAAATAGGTTCATCTGCGGCTCTTAAGGCCGTAAGCGCTTTTCTCAAAAGTCGCAACAACGATCTTCGCTATATAGCTTGTGAAGCGGTTGGCAATATAGGCGATCCCGGCTCTGTAGCAATGCTTCTGCCTATGCTCAGAGATCCTGAATTTGATGTCAGACTTAAGGCAATAGAAGCTCTCGGCAAGGTTGCTTCCAAAGAAGCTTGTGATCAGCTGCTTGTTGTTCTCAGTGAAGATAACGAGGCTATTCGCTCACAGACTATAAAAGCTCTTGGGCAGATAAAAAATGAGAATGCCGTAGAGCCTTTGGTTGAACTTTATCCCAAGATGAATCCTCAGCTGAAAGAGCAAATACTTTGGGCTCTTGGTGAAATAGGCAGCGCTAAGGCCGTTGAACCTATGCTCAAATTATCCAACTCTTTTAACTCGGCTCAAGTAAAATCGGCTTTGGAAGCTTTTGGCAAGATTAAATCTGAAAAGGCTTCGCGTTATGTGCTTTCTATTCTTGAAAGAGATGACTCAGACCTTTCTATTAGAGCTATAGCTGCTTTGGGTGAAATAAAAGAGAAATCCACGGCAGGCAATTTGATTAAATTCTTGGAATCGCCTGATTCCGAGATAAAAATTGCAGCTGCTACTGCTCTGGGCAATATTGCTAACCCTATCGCCATTGATGCTCTGATTCAGAAACTTTCAGATTCGGAAAAGGGTACACGCTATGCAGCCATTGAAGCTTTAGGCAAGATTTGCGGCGTAAGAGCGATAGATGCTTTGATAAACTCGCTCAACGAGCAGGACGAACAGATAATAGAAAAAGCTGAGTGGGCTATATGTGAGATGGGCGAAGCTGCCGTAGATCACGTCAATAAAGCAATTCAAGATGATAAAAATGCAAGCATTTTGCCTTCGCTCGTAAAAATTCTTGGTAAAATTGGCAGCATAAGGGCTATTTTCCCTCTGCTTCAGTTAATAGAAACCCACAAAGATTTGCCTCTGGCCAAAACTTTGGCTGACAGCTTGCTTTCCATTGACAACATAATTACTGGTGTAAATCCCATATCTGTTATTCTGAAGGAAGGCTATGCTTGGGCACAGTTCTCTATCGCCAAGGCTTTGGCTGAAATAGGAGACGACAGAGCTTTCAATCTCTTGATAAAAATAGCTGGACAAACCCTTTCAGAAGGTGATTTCAAGAAGCTTTCAGGTATCCCTGATAAGCGCGTCTTGGAATGCAGCAAAGAAATTCTCCATCTTATCAAGCTCAATGTTGCAAGACTCTTTGCTGAGATCGGCAACGACAATGCTATACCAGTTTTGAAAGACTACTTTATAGCGTCTGACTTGTCGGAAAAATGCTGGACAGTCGAAGCTATTGGGGGAATAAATACAGATTCGGCTCTAGATGCTTTAACAGAAATTCTCAAAAAACCGGAATATAACATTCCTTTGGATTTGCTTTCCAAACAGATTGTAAGAAACAGCAGCAAGAAACTTGTGGAAAAACTTGTTATGAGTGCTTCCCATCCTTCGGAACAAGTCAGAATGGCTGTTGCGACCGTTCTTGGAGATACCGGCGATACAAGGGCTATGAGAACGCTTTCGGCTTTGGTTAAGGACCAGGCGGAAAAAGTCAGGGTGGCTGCCATAGACGCTATAGGTTCCATTGGCACAACTGTAGCTGTTCAGCCTGCTATAGACGCTCTCAGCGACTCGGTTGAATCGGTCAGAGCAAAAGCTGCTGAAGTTTTGGGCGGACTCAATGACACAGCCGCTGTTGAATTTCTGCAGAAATCTTCCAAGGATTCTTCGGAGCTGGTCAGAAAGCTTTCTATCAAGTCTTTGGCCGGCATGGCAGATGCAAGAGTTCCGGATATAATAACAGCTGCTTTGAAAGATCAGGCGGAATCAGTCAGAATAACTGCCGCGGAAGCTCTCGGCGAACGCAGAGAAAGAGCTGCCTTGCCGCATTTGATCGAAGCTCTAGGCGATGAATCAGATAAGCTTAAAGTGGTAGTTGCGGAAGCCTTGGCGAAACTTGGCGATCCGGAAGCTATTATGCCCTTGTTGCCACACCTGGATTCTTCTTCACACGCGGTGCCTTTGGCTTGCAGCGAAGCTATCATCAGCTTTGGCGAAAATGCTTATCCGATGCTTATTGAAGCCCTTAAGAATCCCGAACCTCGCATTAGGCACCACGCATCAGAATTATTAGTGAGAATCTCTGATGATTCCTTGATTGGCAAGCTCTTGCGTCTTGCTCAGGACAGAAACAACTTCCTGAGAGAAAATGTGGCTGCTATACTTGGCAAGGTTGGAGACAGCAGAGTAGTGGATACCCTGATAATGATGCTTTCAGATAGAAGCATTCTTGTCAGAAAGACCGCTGCAGAAGCTCTCGGCAACCTCAAAGACATACGTTCGGTTGTTGCCCTGAAACAGGCGACAAAAGACCAGAGCAGGGAAGTCAGGAAGGCTGCTAATGCAGCAATGCAAGCTGTTTTCCAAGAACATAAGCTCTGATTGCGGAAGGATTTTCAAATGAAGTTCAGCCTTGAAAAAATAAAGTCTCCAAGTTCTTTTTTTCTCATTGCCGGTCCCTGTGTCATAGAAAGCTTTGACCTCTGTCTTGAAGTGGCTCAGGAATTGAAGAGAGTAGGGGAGAAGCTTAATATTCCATGTGTGTTCAAGGCGAGCTTTGACAAGGCTAACAGAACCTCCGGAGCCTCTTTCAGAGGCCCGGGGCTTGAACAGGGTCTGCAGATATTGGCGGATGTGAAATCCAAGACAGGCTTGCCCCTTCTTACTGATATTCACTGGCCTGAGCAGGCGAAACCAGTTGCGGAGGTTTGCGATATTTTGCAGATACCTGCATTTCTGTGTCGGCAAACAGACTTAACCTTGGCTGCAGCAGCAGAAGGCAAGCCAGTTAATATTAAAAAGGGACAATTTATGTCGCCTTGGGCCATGAAAAATCTGGTATCTAAAATCAGACAGGAAAACCCTGATTGCAAGGTTTTCTTGACTGAACGCGGGGCTTCTTTTGGCTACGGTGACTTGGTAGTTGATATGAGAAGCTTTCAAGTTATGTCTCCATTTTGTGATGCTGTTATTTATGATGCGACTCACTCTTTGCAGGTTCCTGCAACAACGGGCACTAAAACAGGTGGACAGAGAGAGTTTTTGCAGACACTTGCCTCTGCCGCTATGGCTACAGGATATGTGGACGGCATTTTCTTGGAGGCTCATCCTGAACCCGCAAAGTCTCCTTCAGATGCAGAAAATATACTTCCTTTAGAAGAACTGGAATCCTTAATTGCCCATCTTTTAAAAATTAAGCGGGCTGTTTCTTGAAGAGACCTTGGGCAATCATTTGTCTTGTGCTTGCCTTGTTGTCAAGTTTGCCTATTTCTTTACAAGCCGCTACTATATACGTCTATACAGATGATAACGGACATTTAGTAGTGGTGAACGAAAAGGAAAGCATTCCCGAGGCTTATCGTTCAAAGGCAGTCAGACATATTATTTCGCCCTTTATACAAAACAAGGATAGTGCTGACGACTCTCATCAAAACAATAAACAGGATATCTTTAGCTTTAAGAAAGAACATGGAAGGTCTTTAATAAAAGTAGCGGACAATGATAACCCTTCAAAGCATCTTTCGTCTGAAAAAAAACTTGATAAAGACATAAATATAGCCGCTGTAAAGAAATCCGAAGAGCTGTTGAACCATATGAAAACAGCATGGGAAATTAACTTGGCAATTTCAAATATTTTACATAAAGAGAACAAACTTTCTGAACCTGCGAAGCATTTTGCTTTCAGAGCTGCTTTTGAGCTGAATAAAGCCTCGGAAATTAATATAGAATGGTCTAGGCCATCAAAAGAAATAGAGGCTTTTTCGGAAAAGCTGGACAGCTTTTTGCAAGAATTTATAACTTTTCAAATGTCAGTTTCCAATGACTTCGCGATGGGAAATCACAATATGGTAATGGCAACGCTTCCTTCGTTTTTAGAATATTCCAGAGTAAAGCTGGGTGACTTGTTCGATTTCTTGGAAAAGATGCAAAATGAAGACTCAGATTGATAATTTATTTTTTGAACGCCGTTTGCGCGAAGATGGTTTTAAATTTATAGCGGGCGGTGACGAGGCTGGCAGAGGTCCTTGGGCTGGAGATGTTTATGCTGCTTTTGTAATACTGAATCCTGAGTTTTATTTAGAAGGTCTCAATGATTCAAAAAAGTTGACGGCGAAAAAACGTGAAATTTTAAGCGAAGAGATAAAGAGCCGTGCTTTGGCTTATTCCATTGCTTCAGCTTCGCCTGAAGAAATTGACAAGCTGAATATACTTGAGGCTACAAGACTGGCTTTTAAGAGAGCTTTTGAAGGGTTGCACATAACTCCTGATTATGTTCTTTTAGACTTTATTCAACTTCCTTGGCTTCAAACGCCTCATGAGGCTCTGGTTAAAGGCGATTCTCTTAGCGCTTCCATCTCTGCTGCATCAATCTTGGCAAAGGTTGCCAGAGACAAAGAAATGGAAAGTATGGCGTTGAAATATCCTGAATATGCCTTTGACAAGCACAAAGGGTACGGAACCGCTCTTCATAAAGAAATGCTTTTGAAATATGGTCCTTGCGAGATTCATCGCAAAAGCTTCAAGCCGGTTAAAGAGCTTTTACAGGAACCTTTTGAATCAGTATCTAAAGACTCCTCTTTTAAAATTCCCTTAAACAAATTTCCTCAACAAAACTCCTTGTTTTAGCTTCAAAGAACATATTTTGATGAAAGGAAAGCAAGGCTATTTCATGACTGATTTAAAACTATATAGAAGAGAGGTTTTGAACAGCTTTGAGGGAAGAAGCTTGACGATAATTAACGGCAAGCCTGAGCAGGTTGCTTCTTCTGATGCCAATATTGCTGCTAAAGGTCTTGCTGGTAAAGATAATGACAGTCTTGTTCTTAGCGGTAAACAAAACAGCGAAACAGCTGAACTTTTGAAAAATTTTACTGCTAATGATTTGCAGACTTTTAAATCTTACGGGATTTTATTGACAGCAGACAACTTGAAAAAGCTTCAAGAAATCTTTGCTCAAATGCCTAAAGGATTTAAAAATCCGGAAATAGCCAGTTTGATTTTTTCGCGTGGACTTTCCGTTTCAAGTTTGCCTTTCTTGAATAAATACTTTACCGGAAATTTGAAATTCGCTTCCATATTTGAACATTTGCCGGAAGCAAAGCTAGCTTCTTTGAAGAATATATTTTCCTTTGCCACCAGCTTAGAGGGAATTGAAAAACTTGTAACGGAATTGATTAGTGGAGCGTGGCGAGAGAATCTCAAAAAAACTACTTCCTTCTGTGAGGGACTTGCAGAAAATCTGTTTTTTCAAGAACTTCTTTCTTCAAAAATTGAAGATTACAACCGTATTTATTTTCAGATGCCGCTATTTTGGCAAAACAACGATTTTCCCGATACTTTGGAAGGTGAAGCCTACGTGCCTCTCGACAAAGAGGGCAAAAAAAATAAAGATTCTGCATTAAGACTCTTACTTTCACCACCCAGACTGGGACAGATGGAAGTTTCCTTGCATTCTTTGGATGCAACTCTTTGGGTCCACATGGGTGTACAGAAGGCTGTTTTGCCGTTGTTTCAATCTATTATAGGCGATATCAGGGAGGCTGTGTTAAATCGGGGAGATTATGAAAAGGTTATTGTCTCTTCTGGAGAAGCAAGAAACTTGCAGAATTTTTTCAGCTTGAAAAATGAGAGGTTTGACAATACTGCTTCCAAAATAGATTTTAAGGCTTAAGTTTATCGAGAGCTTTCTATCTCAGTGTTCTTTTTCTTTTTTTTCTGCTGATTTACAATGTAGAATGAAGTGCCCAGGAGCATTACAAGAAATTCAGTTGCTGGGAAAGAAAGCCATACGCCTGTTATCCCAAATAGTTTGGATAGAAAAAACACCATTGGAATTATGAGCAAGAAGCCGCGTAAAAAAGAAATTATGTGAGCGGGCTTTGCATAATCGGTTGAAGTAAAATATATAGAAATTATTATGTTAAAGCCGACAAAGGGACAGGCTATAAAATAGAGTTTTAATCCTTGTACAGCAATGGCTTGCAGAAGTTGATTGCATTCACTGTTGAATATAGAGGCTATAGAAGAAGCCTTGAAAAATATTCCTGTGTAAATGAATGCGGATAAAAGCAGCATGGTGGTTAAAGCATATTTTAATATGCTTTGTATTTTTTTTGTATTGCCTGCTCCGAAGTTGCTGCTGATTATGGGTTGAATTCCCTGAGCTATTCCAGTGTAAACAGCAATTACCACAAGCGAAAGATTGGCGATGATACCATAAGCTGCAACTCCTGTGTTTCCTTGCAGAGAAAGAATTATGTTGTTGAATATGATCATCACTATTCCTGAAGACATCTCAGTAATTAAGGAAGGCAGACCGCTGGAAAAGAAACCTGCGGCAAATTCGGCACTGAATTTGCATCTGGCAAAGTGAAAATTATTTTTCTTTTTTATGAAATGCGGAGATAAAATCAATATGCTTATTATGGGAGCGAGAGCTGTTGCAAGCACGGCTCCGAACATTCCCATTTGTAAGGGAAAAATAAATATATAGTCCAAAATAATGTTAGATACGCTGCCGCCAAGCATGGCTGCCATTGAAAGTTGTGGAGCTCCGTCATTTCTAACAAAACATATAAGCAAATTATTTGTTAAGAAAGCTGGAGCGAAGAGCAAGAGCACTTGAATATACGTTTTTGTCATCGAAAACAGATTTTCATCTGCTCTTAAAACTCTGACAATAGATTCGCTTAAGAAAAGCCCACTCAGGAAGAGCAATACGGAAAATATCGCAGTTAAATAAACAGCATTAGTAAATATTCTGTTGCTGTTTTTCTGATTTTGTCTGCTTTTTTGAATTGAAAATTTCGTTCCTGCTCCCATTCCAATCATAAGGCCAATTCCGCTTATGAAACTGTAAATCGGGATAGCTAAATTAAGGGCTGCCAATCCGTTAGTGCCAAGGGATTTCGAAATAAAAAATGTGTCAGCTAAGATATACCCTGAAAGACCGAGCATTCCCAAAACATTTAAAGACGAATATTTTGCAAAGTCCATAAAGCAACTGTCTTTGGAGTTATTATGCGATTTTATGTTTTTGGGGCTCATTGATCTTGATATGTGCTTTTCAAAGTTCTGTAGATATTTTATGTGTTTTGGTTATTTTATAGTTATAGGCATGGCATAAAAATAAAACGCTTGCTTTTCACTCCTTCTATGGCCTAACGGAATGAAAACAAGCGTTTACCCGGCGGTAAATTTATTTCAAATTTTATGCCATGAAAAGATATAAAAGTCAAGAATGGTGTGCTTTGAGAGTTGCTTAGGGGCTTTATGCTAACTCTAAAAAAGTTGGCAAAATGAGAGCGGCAAAGATTTTTGATTGTCTCTGAAAGCTTTTTGCCTTGAATGCTTCAGAGGTTTGAATTATTATGCAAGAGTTAAAAAAAGCATAATAAAGCCGATATAAAACATGTCAGAATAGGTACAGGAAAATTAATGACTCTTTATATCGCTTCACAAAGTTTTTGCTGCGAAATAATTATGTTATGTACACTAGTTTTTGTTGAGCAAACTTAACTATGGATAAAAAAACAGATAGCAAAATGAAGTTTGATGAAATCGCAGTCGCCTTGAAATATGATTTCATTTCGGATAGTGATGTGCCGAAGATATTAGCTTCTGGCAGAGGTTTTATTGCTCAAAAGATTTTAGAAACTGCGAAAAAACACAATATTCCAGTTGAGGAAAACAGGCCTCTTTCAGAAGCTTTAGCCAAGGTTCCGGCAGGTTCGGAAATACCTATGGAGCTTTGGAGCGCTGTTGCAGAAATTCTTGCTCAGATTTATCTTCTTGAGTCTAGAGGGGGAGGGAAGAACCCTTGATAACCTCAAAACAGTTGTTGGGAAAAGAATGTGAAGAGGCGGCTTTACGATTTTTGCTGAAAAGAGGTTTAAGGCTGGTTGCCCGTAACTATTCCACGAAATTGGGTGAAATAGATCTGATTATGAAAGACGGCGAGGTTCTTGTTTTTGTGGAAGTTCGTTCTAAAACAGACTCAACGCATGGCACCCCTTTGGAAACAATTGATTACGCCAAAAGAAGACGAATTGAAAAGGTTGCTGCTGCTTATTTGCGAGATTACCATATTTCTCAGGATGTTTTTTGCAGATTTGATGCTGTTGGTATAACAATCACTTCTGACGGTGAGCAAAAATTGGAATATATTGAGAATGCCTTTTGGGAAGGCGAATAAAAATGAAAAAATACACACATAGGCGGTTTATATGAAATACAGATTTTTATCAGCGGTTTTATGTACAGTCATGATTTTTAATATAGCTTTTGAGGCTTCCGCACAGTCTATGTTTTCAGAGAAGTCAAAAAGCAGACAGAACATGGCAGGCAGAACGACTTCTTATTCACGTGAACCTGAACTCAGGGGGGATGCCTATTATGAACAGCGTATAGCTGAATTGAAAAATGAGTTGGCTCAGAAAGAGAGGCGCCTTGAAGCGACGGCAGTTTCAAATGAGAAGGGATTGAAAAATTTCGGAGCAAATTTTTTCGCAAATTATGAAAATGCTTTGTTGCCTTTGCCTGATACCGCAGCTCCGGAAAATTATGTTTTATCAAAAGGTGACGATTTGACCTTTTTTGCTTGGTCTGATATGGGCGATGTCACCTATGAAGAGACTAGAGTGAACGGCGAGGGACAAGCTTACTTGCCAATGTTTGGAGTCGTTCCTGTGGCGGGAAAGACAATAAAGGCGGTTGAAGCCAATTTGCGCGCCATGCTAGGCGATAGGGCAAAGAATCTTAAGTTCAGTCTTGCAGTTAAGAGTATAAAGCCTGTTCAGGTTTTTGTTGCGGGTGAAGTTAATAACCCGGGTTCTATTGTAGTTTCAGGTTTAACCACTGCTTTTTCAGTGCTTTATTCAGCAGGAGGCCCCAATTCTAACGGCAGCTTGCGCAATATTATGCTTGTAACTTCTTCTGGAGAAGTCAAGAAAATAGACTTCTATAAATATTTTCTCAATGGCGACAAATCTCAGGATTTGCCTATTAAAAGCGGAGATACTTTATTTGTGCCTGCGACTTCAAAAAAAGTAAGTATTGCAGGTTCAGTTTTACGTCCCGCAATTTACGAAATATACGATGGAATGACTCTTTCTAAGGCTTTAGAAATGGCAGGTGGCCTGCAGCCTGGAGCTAGAGTCAGCAGAGTTTCTATAAAAAGATGGAGCCAGGATGAACGCCGAAAAACTTTTGACGTTGATACAAGCAATTTGTCGACTATGTCTACCTTTAAAGTGCTTCCGGGAGATGAAATAGAAGCTTATATGGGTAGCCAAAAGCTTACTAATAGCCTTTTGATCACTGGGCCAGTGGCTTTGCCTGGTTATTATTCCTTTGCTGAGGGAATGACCGTGAAAGATCTTGTGGCAAAGGCTGGAGGAGTCTTGGCACATGAAGTCAGCTATAAAACAGGCAAGATTGTAAGACAGTTGGAAGGCGGAAAAGAACAAATAATCAACTTTGACTTGGGTGCTGCGCTTTCAGGAGATGCTCATTCAGATAGAGCTTTGAAAGAGCTTGATCAAGTAATTCTTTTTGAAGAAAAAGATATAGAATATTCAGAAGATGTTGTAAGAATTGGCGGCGGGGTAGTAGAACCAGGGAAGTATCGTTATTTCAAAGGCATGAGACTTTCGGATCTGATATCACTTGCAAAAGGCCTTAAGCCTGAAGCTTTTGGAGAGGCAGAGATATCCTTTGTTGGCAGTGACGGCAGAATGAAAATTATAAGAACAGATGCCAAAGCTGCTATTTCAAAACCTGCTGGCGAAAATGATATAGCTTTGGGAGCTAATTATCATGTGAATATAGTCGTGAATTACGTAGCTTCACGTAAGCCTGATTTGGTAACGGTTAAGGGTGCTTTGAGAAAAAATGGAGTTTTTGCTGTTGATACCTCTAAGGATACGCTTTGGGATCTTATAGAAAGGGCAGGCGGCTTTGCGAAAAATGCTTATCCGCAAGGCTTGATGCTTTTCAGAAAGAAAGAATCTCTCGGAAATGCTATACAACTTAAGATTATCAATGATTCATTTGGTTTGCTGGCAGAACAGTTGAATGCACAACCTGTTATTAATGAAGAAGATAAAGACTCGAACAGTTTCTCGGAAGCGCTTGCCAAAGCTGAGAAAGAAAATAGAGAGAAAACTCAAGAGATGAAGGCGGTACAGAGAGATGAAAGCCTTTTGCTTGGTTTCTCAAAGTCTGATATGACAAATATATCTGTTCCTGAATTTGGCAAAAATATTGAAAAAAGTCCTAATCCATTTCTCCCGCTGGAGACAGAAGTTAAAGAGGAAAGTTCAAAAGATCCTGAGTTTGTGCGAATAGTTCTTTTCACTGCATCTCTTAAAATGAAGGAGCTTGAAAAGCTCTTGAAGGACGTGAAAATGTATGACGGCGACAGACTTTACATACCTGAAGTTCCCACTACAGTAACGGTAGTCGGACAGGTTATGCAGCCTTCGACTCAGGCTTATAAAGCTCGCAGAACTCCAGGGCATTATATAAGAAGCAGCGGTGGCTACAACCCCTTTGCTGACAGACGTAGGACTTTCATAGTGAAAGTGGATGGAAATATCAAGCGCCAAGGCGAAGTTAAATATATTGAACCTGGCGATGTAGTAGTTATTCCTGCAAGAATAGATACTCCAAAAAAATACACTCTTAAGGACTATTCTTCTTTAGCTTCTATCATAGGCAGCCTTGCTATGACCTACAAAGTAATCAATGATAATTAAGCGTTATCTTATTGTGGCTAAGATTGCACAGTGATTAGCGGGCGGCTAACTGCCAGCTAATCACTATGTGCTACCCATGCTAGTGTGGTGCCTGTATCAGATAAACATAAAGAGTTTATTGATTTGCTTGCATTGAATAGGCGATTTTTAGTTGAAACAAAGCGCTAGTTCTTGCCTATTCATTTGCAAATTTGTATCATGTCATGAGATAAAACCTGTTCAACAAGGAGTAATTGATGAAGAAGCTGACTAAAGTAGTCAAACGTAACGGACGTGTTGTAGATTTCAAAAAAAATAAAATAGTTGACGCTATCTTCAAAGCTGCTCGTGAAGTGGGTGGTGAAGATAAACGATTGGCTGAAATTTTAGCTGACAAAGTTGTGCACCAGCTAGAGTTGAATCTTAAAGAGAACGCTTATCCGAGTGTTGAAGAGGTTCAAGATCATATTGAAAAAGAGCTGATAGAAGCAGGGCACGCAAGAACCGCTAAAGCTTTTATACTCTTTAGACATGAGCACGAGAAACTTCGCGAAAAAAAAACTGATGCGATAGTAGACTCATTTACTGGCAATATCCCTTATCAGAAGATTTACAATGTCTTAAATTGGTCAATAGATAACGATTGTTTCACTGTCAAAAAAATTAACAGTTTGATAGATAAGGGCAAATATCCTGAGTTGGTAAAAAAAGCGACTGAAAAATATGACGAAGATGTCAGAAACGCATCCATAAAAATTATTAACAGGCTTCCGGAAGTGCGCGTAGTTATAATAGCGGGGCCTTCAAGCTCGGGCAAAACCACTACAACCATTAAAATAGGCGAAGCTCTTAAAGAGCAAGGTTATGAGCTTGTGTCTATGGAGCTGGACAACTATTATTTCAATCTTGAACATCACCCCAAAGATGAGTTTGGCGATTATGACTTTGAAACTCCAGAAGCTTTGGATTTGAAATTGATAAATCAGCATTTGGGCGACCTTATAGAAGGCAAAACTATACAAATGCCTATTTATAATTTCAAAACTGGCAAACGTGAAGATCATACAGTGCCCATGTCATTAGCTAAAAACCAGATCCTTCTTCTTGACAGTTTACATGGTCTTTATGAGCCTATGACATCAAGCGTCAAAGACAGCAAAAAGTTCAAAGTTTATATTGAAACTCTTTGTCAAATTCGCGACAATTCAAACGAATTTATCAGATGGACAGATATACGCTTGCTTAGACGTATGGTTAGAGACTCTTGGCATAGAAGTTATAATCCGAGACAAACTTTGGAACATTGGCATTATGTCAGGCGCTCTGAAATTCAGCATATCATACCCTTTGTCGGCAAGGTAGATCACGTTATAGATGGCTCATTGGCTTATGAATTGCCGATTTATAAGGCTCATCTTTTTAAATACTTCCCGCAATTTCTTGAAGATTACAAGAATGATCCAAAACGGCAAGATGCCTATATAAGAGCCAAGCGTGTGCACGACTTACTGGCTTCCGTAAAAGAGTGGACAGATGAAACGATTATTCCTAAAAACGCTTTGATACGTGAATATATAGGCGGAAGCATCTACGAATATTAAGATGAAAAAGTGTCTCCTGATTGATGGTAACAATATAGTTTTCAGAGCTTATTATGCTTTTGCAAATCAAAGGCTCAAAACCAAAGACGGCCTTTTGACTGGCGCTTTATACGGTTTTTTGAGAATGACCTTGAATCTTCTCAAAGAAATGAAGCCTGATTATGTCGCTATAGCATTTGATGTTTCACGCGACACTTTCAGGAAAAAACTCTATCCGGAATATAAAGCTCATAGAAGCCCTGTTCCAGACGATTTGCTGCTTCAAATTCCCATGGCCGAAAAATCTGTTGAAGCCATGGGGATTGCTCTTTTACGCAATGAAGATTATGAGGCGGATGACCTTATAGGTTCAGTTGCTGAAAAGCTCAAAGCGGAATTCGAAGTGCAGATAGTCACAGGAGACAGAGATTTATTGCAGCTAATTGACAAAAATGTCAAAGTTAATCTTTGCAGAAAAGGCGTAAGCGAAATGCAATTGATAGATGAAGCTGCTTTTATTGAAGAATACGGTTTTCCTCCTGAAGGTATAATAGAGCTTAAAGCATTGATGGGTGATGCCTCTGACAATATTCCAGGTGTCAGAAGCGTAGGAGAAAAACGCGGTTTGGAACTGATCCGTGAGTATCGCACTGTAGACAACCTCTACGCTAATGTAGATAACCTCAAAAAAAGCAAAATGAAAGAAAATATCATTGCTGATGAGGAAATGGCAAGACTTTCCAAAACTCTTGCTACCATTAAAAGAGACGTGAATGTTTTTAAAGATCCGAGTGAACTGGCTTGGAGTCCTGACAAACTTGCTTCAGAAGACTTTCTTGAGTTTTTACAGCGTTATGAGTTAAAAAGCCTCTATAATGAAGTGACTGGAAATACACTTCTTGATGCTGCAGTTGCTGAACCTGCTGCTCCAAAAGAATTTGAAGCGGAAATACTTCTGGTTTCTGATCTTAAAGAACTGAAAAACTATTTCAAATCTAATTCTGAAAAATATATCAGCCTCGATATTGAGACTGGCGGCTTGAGCTTTGCCAGCGATCAAATAATAGGCATTTCATTTGCTTATGCAGAAAACAAGGCGGTGTATGTGCCCTTGGCTCACTTTTATTTGGGCATGGATCCTTCAGTGCAACCCAAACTTTCAGAACTGATAGACCTTATGAATTTGGAGCTCAAAGATAAAAAACTGATAGGACATAATCTTAAGTTTGATTTGCAGTTTTTAGAAACTTCTGGTTTTCTTCACGATGAGAATGTTTTTGATACTATTATAGCAGCTTATTTGCTTGATTCTGCGGGTTCTATGAGCTTGAAAGATCTTGTCAGGAAAGAATTCAATATAACAGCAAGGGAATATAAGGATATAGCCAAGCCTGGCGAATTTGCTTCTGTAGACGTAAATGTAGCCAAGGATTATTGCGGACAAGATGCCATATTAGCTCTTAAGCTTTACAAACATTATAAAACGGCTTTGAAAGAAGCCGAACAAGAAAAACTATATAGTGAAATAGAAGTGCCCTTGATGTTTGTGCTTAAAGACATGGAAGTATCAGGAATAGCCTTAAATGTTGCATATTTACGGGAATTTAAAAGGTCTGTACAGGATGCTATGGCTGTTTCCGAAGAAGCTATTTATGATTATGCGGGTGCCCAATTCAATGTAAATTCTCCCAAACAGCTTCAGGAGGTTTTGTTTGGTAACTTAGGTTTAACTCCTCCCAAGAAAACAAAAACCGGCTATTCTACTGACAGCGAAACTCTAAAAAAACTTGCTTTTGTACACCCCATAGCAGAAGAACTTCTCAACTATCGCGAGTTGGCAAAAATAGACTCCACTTATACTGATTCTCTTATAAATCTTGTTAATACTTATACAGGGCTGATACATACAAACTTTAATCAAACTGTGACAGCTACCGGCCGCTTATCCAGCTCTTCCCCTAATCTGCAGAATATACCTGTAAAAACAGAGCTGGGCAGAAATATTCGCAGAGCCTTCATGCCTCCTGAAGAGGGCAATATCTTTATTTCGATTGACTATTCCCAGATAGAATTGAGAATGTTGGCTCACTTTTCCGAAGATCCCGCTTTGCTAAAAGCCTATGCTGAAAACATGGACATACATGCTCTGACGGCTTCAAGGATTTTCAAAAAAGAACTCAAAGATGTAACTTCTGCGGAACGCAGTATAGGCAAAACAGTTAACTTCGGTATAGTATACGGCATATCTCCTTTCGGTCTTTCTCAAGATTTAGGTGTTACTGTTTCAGAAGGCAAAAAATATATAGATGCCTTTTACGACAGCTTTTCAGGTGTTACGGACTTTTTTGACTCTCTCCTTAAGGAAGCTAGAAAAACATATGAAGTTTCCACAATTCTTGGACGCAAAAGATTTGTGCAGGACATAAATGCCAAAAACTTCACTCTAAGATCAGCAGCAGAGCGCATAGTTAAAAACACAAAACTCCAAGGCTCTGCCGCAGACTTAGTTAAGAAAGCGATGCTTGATACTGTTTCATGGCTTAAAAAGGCTTCAATGAACACTAAACTGATTTTGCAAATCCATGACGAGCTTATATTTTCAGCTCCGCCAGATGAGGCAGAACAGGTTTCGCATGAGCTGAAAAAACTGATGGAAAAGGCCTTTGTGCTTAATGTGCCTCTTGTTTGTGATGTTTCTTCAGGCCCTAATCTTGCTGACTTGTCCTGAAGTTTTAAGTGCTGAACCTTAAGGAGTCCTAGGAATGTTGAAAAAAGCTTTTGAAATTACTGTTCCGCAACTTCAAAAAGAATGTGAGTGGTTGCTGACTAACGGAATTGGCGGATTTGCTTCTTCGACTGTTTCATGTGTGAATACGAGGCGTTATCACGGTTTGCTAGTAGCGGCTCAAAATCCGCCTGTTGAACGTCTTTTGCTGGTTTCTCAATTAGAAGAGGAGCTTATAATAGATGGCGTCTCCTACTTCCTGACAAGCGATGTCTCAGAAAAAGGTGTTTTGGAGCCTGAAAATATTTGTTGGTTAGAGAGCTTTGTGAAAGAACCTTTGCCTGAGTGGCATTACAGAATCAAAGACGTGCTCTTAATTAAAAGTCTTTGTATGCAGCATGGCTCAAATACAACTCTGGTAACGTACAGAATTTTTTCTAACACTTCTTCTGTTGATTTAAAGCTTACTCCTTATTTTTCTTGCAGAGATTTTCATGGCAATACAGTTGAAAATATAGGTATTTCACAAGAATACTCAGAAAAAGACGGTGAATTGATTTTCAAGCCTTTGAGTAATGCACCTGAAATTTATATGCGTTTTGATTCTGGCTTTTTTCTGCCGAAGTTTGCTTGGAAAAGCCAATACTTGGCAATAGAAGAAGAAAGAGGATTGCCTGCAGCTGAAGATCTGTTTTCTTACGGTTCCTTAGAGATAAAAAACTATAAAGGCTTTGCTTCTATTGCTTTCTCTGATGCCTCTATTGTTGAATTTAATCCAGTTAATATGAAAAAGCAGGAAGAGTTACGACTTCATAAGGTTGCAAACTCTATTCCAAGCAACGATTTATTTCTCAAAAAGCTTTTACTTGCTGCAGATCAATTTATAGTAGCCCGAAAAAGCACAGGTGAAAAGACTGTTTTGGCGGGTTATCCTTGGTTTTCAGATTGGGGCAGGGACACTCTGATAGCTTTGCCTGGTCTTTCTTTGGTAAGCGGACGTTTTGATGATGCAGCTTCAATTCTGAAAACTTTTGCGGCTAATATCAAATATGGTCTTGTGCCAAACTGTTTCCCGGATAGAGGAGATGATGCACTCTATAACAGCGTGGATGCCTCTCTTTGGTTTTTCTTCGCTGTATATAAGTATCTGCAATATACAGATGATTACGAATTTGTCAGACGTAACCTTTACCATGGAATGGAAGTTATTTTGGATTCTATGAGAGACGGTACTCTCTATGGAATTAAGGCGGATCCTGAAGATAATTTGCTGATGGCGGGTTATCCCGATACTCAGCTGACCTGGATGGACGTAAAAATCGACGGTTATGTTGTAACTCCGCGCAATGGAAAAGCTGTGGAAATTAATGCGCTTTGGTACAATGCTCTGAAAATTTTTGCATTGTTGAAAGACAAGTTTGAGAGTGCCGGCAGGGAGTTTGAGATTTATGCTTCCTCAGTTAAGAGTTCATTTTTCGAAAAATTCTGGAATCCGAAGCTTGGCACTCTATATGATTATATAGCTCCTGATGGTAAAGCTAACACTGATTTCAGACCCAATCAAATTTATGCGGTCTATTTGCCATTTTCACTTTTGTCGCCGACGCAAGAAAAAAGCGTAGTTGATAAGGTGTTTGAGCGGCTGTATACGCCTAGAGGCTTAAGAAGTCTTGACAGAGACGATCCTGCTTATTGTCCTTTTTATCTTGGGGATAGACGTGAGCGTGACATGTCATATCATCAGGGTACTGTTTGGTCTCATTTGGCAGGTCCCTTTATTTCTTCTTACTTGAAAGTGAACGGCTATTCAGCAGATGCTCTTATGCAGGCTTCAGGTATGATCGAGTCTTTCCGGATTCACATGGAAAATGAGGCGTGCATTGGCGGCATTTCCGAGATCTTTGACGCGGAACCGCCTCATGCTCCAAGGGGCGCTTGTAATCAGGCATGGAGTGTAGGGGAAGTGCTTAGGGTTTATTATGAAGATATTAAAGGGCAGAGACCTACGCTTGTGATCTAGTGCGATTGTTGCATCAAATAAGCATGGAATAGTCCTTGTTGACTGCTTGTCATTGAATAGAGAAGTTTTAGTTGCAACAAAGCACTAGATGTGCCGTTTAAGTTTTTGCGGCTTTTCCTTAAATTGTTCAGCCTGCTTGCTTTGTTGCCAAATGAGCACAGCTATATTCACTATGGCCATAAATATACAGAATATTGTGGCTTTGGCGCCTGTTCCATAGTAAGAATCGAATTTTCTTCCTATAATTAACCAAAAAACTATAACAATTGCTTTTGTAATGCCTAAGTTTGCTGCTTTCAAGTAGTTGAGACGCTCGGTGACTTGTTCTGTGCTTTTCTTCATTTTCATCTCCTGTTGTGTTTATAGCTTAAATTTTTATTTTTAGCAATGAGTGTACAAGATTTTTAGCTGATTTCTGTGTTTTTTAACTTTTAAAGATATAGGCTTAAAATATTTTATTTTTTTCTGCTTCAAACAATAGCAAAATCCTCTCAAAAAAGGAAATATAGCCACTTTTAGCTTGAATAAAAATTCAGTTGCCGGTATACTTGTAACTGTTGACGAATTATACTAAAGAGGACTAATTTGGAAGCTATACACGCAAAGATACCCTACCTTTTTTCATGGATTCCTCTTCCTCCAGGCGTGCTAATGCCTTGGGTAGTCACAGCGGTAATTTTCGCGGTTCTTTATTTTCTTTCCCGGAATCTGAAAATTACTGGTATTTCGACAGGCCAGGCAATACTAGAGACCCTCTACGAGTCTTTGCTCTCCTTTATAGAAGAGGTTGTGGGAGAAGAAGCGGCGGAGCATTTTCTGTTGCTGCTCTCAACAATTTTTGTTTATCTTTTATCTTCAGCCGCTATCGGCATGATGCCAGCGATGAAGTCATCAATGCCTTTCTTGACCAGTTGTGCCACTTTGGCTCTGATAGTTTTTTTTGCTACTTTGTACACAGGTTTTTCGCGGCACGGCTTCGGATATTTAAAGCACTTCATAGGTGACCCTTGGTGGTTGTTCCCTCTAATGTTGCCTATAAACATAATAAGCGAGATTTCGCATCCTCTAAGTCTTACTTTGCGACTTTTTGGCAATTTGGTGGGCGAAGAAACAATTGTGGGTGTCTTGCTTGTAATGGTCTTTCCCTTGCTTGTTCCAGTGCCTATGATGCTTTTAGGAGTGTTGACATCAGCACTTCAGGCTCTGGTTTTTACATTTCTCTCAGGAATATATTTAGTTTCAGCATATAACAAACCTTAAAAGGAGTTCTCAATGGATTATCAGGCACTTTATAGTATCGTAAAAGTTATTGCAATAGCTTTTGTTATGGGCGTAGGCACCATAGCTCCTGCAGTTTCATTAGGAAAAGCGGTAGTTCAGGCTATAGAATCGACTGCTCGTCAGCCGGAAGCTGCCGGCTCCATTAGAACATTGCTTCTTATGGGGGCAGCCTTGATTGAAGCTATTGCTATTTATTGTCTTTTGATTGCTCTCATACTTTTCTACGCCTGATTGAAGATGAAGATACTTCAGAAGAAATTTCGAGCGGCTCTTGTTGCTTTTATACTCTTGGCGGCTGTTCTATATGTGATGCCGCTATATGCTGAGGCCTCGCTTGAATCTGCTTCATCAGGAACAGCCCTGACATCTTCTAATGTTGCTGCTTCCCAAGAAGAGCCGAAGGCGAATTCTGAGCATGAATCTGAAGGCCTCATATCATTTGATTGGAAAATATTCGTCTCGCAACTTATAAACTTTGCGGTGCTTATGTACATATTGAAAATGTTTCTGTTTAAGCCAGCTAAAGATGTTATAAGCAAACGAAAAGAATACATTGAGAACTTAAAGAATGAAGCTGTTAAGGCCAATGATGAGGCTAAGGAGCTCAAAGGACTTTACGAGGGGCATATTGCAAACTTCGACAAAGAAATGGAAGAGCTCCGAAAAGAAAAAGTTGTGGAAACTCAAGAAAAGGTTGACGCAATGCTTAGAGATGCAAGAAAAAAGGCTGATGATGTAATAAATACAGCTGAAGAGCAAATCTCATTAGAGAGAGAAGCTGCTTGGTACAAGATGAAAGGGCAAATAGTTGACTTTACTTTTAAAACTACAGAAAAAGTTGTTGAGTCCGCCCTTGATGAAGAAAAACACCGTGCACTTATTGCATCTACAATAGAGCAACTTGAAGCTGATGCTCTGCCTCTGGAAGAGGGCTTTTCAGATGACGAAACTTGAAAGTAAATCACCGACCCGCAGTCTGGCTGAAACTTTCTTTAAGAGTCTGCCAAAAGACTCTGTGAAAGGTAGCTATGAAGAGTTGCGGGAGTTCGTAAAAATATACGCTGGCTACCCGGATTTTTCTTTGGTTCTTGAACATCCAATTGTTGTTTGGGAACGAAAAGAAGCCATGATCAGCAAAGTCTTCAAGAATAAGCTTTCAACTGCTGTTTATTCTTTCATTCGTGATTTAATTGAGCGTGAAAATATTGCTTTGCTTCCGAAAATATTTGTGCACTTTAGAGAAATCTATTTTGAGCAGGATGGAATCAAAGGAATAACAGTAAAGACAGCTTTGCCTTTAACAAGGGAAGAAAGCTCGCGTTTACAGGAAATTTTTGAAAAAAAATACGGTAAAATTGAATTTCTTGAAGAAGTAGATTCCAGTATTTTGGGCGGTGCTCTTTTTTATGTGGGCAAACAGATTATAGATAACTCCGTCAGAGGAAAGTTGCTTAAACTTAAAACTGAATTAGAGCAGCCTGATAATGATTGGCTCGAGCGACTTTTAGATGAGCCGTCACTTGCAAGCTAGGAGCTGAAATGGCCATACAAACAATCGAAGTAGATCAGCTTCTTAGAAAAGAAGTTGAAAAGTTAAAAAAAGAAATAAAAGCCGTTGAATCTGGGATTATAACAGAAGTTGGAGACGGAGTCGCCAAGGTTACTGGACTTCCTTTTGCGAAGATAGGCGACGTTGTGGAATTTCAAAACGGCATGCGCGGTTATGTTTTGACGCTTGAAGAATATAGCATTGGCTGTTTGATTCTTGGCTCTGATGAAGGAATCTTTCAAGGAGACAGTGTGAAAAATACACACGAAATCCTTTCTGTGCCAGTCGGTGAAGCTCTTCTGGGCAGAGTTTTAGACGGTTTTGGCCGTCCGATTGATGGTCAGGGTTCAATGATTCCTGCAGGTTATAGACCCATTGAGATTGGAAGCCCTGGGATTACTCACCGAGAGCCTGTGAAAACTTCCCTTCAGACAGGAATTCAAGCTATAGACGCTCTTGTGCCTATAGGCAGAGGACAAAGACAGCTCATAATAGGCGATAGACAGACAGGCAAGACTTCAATAGCTCTTGATACCATAATCAACCAAAAAGACACTGGCGTGCTTTGTGTGTATGTAGCTATAGGACAGAAAATGTCCACTGTTTCACGTTTAGTTAAGACACTTAAAGAACACGATGCTCTCAAGCATACGATAGTAGTTGCGGCATCGGCTTCTGATGCGGCTTCTTTGCAGTATATCGCTCCCTTTGTCGGCTGTACCATGGCGGAATATTTCCGTGATCGAGGGCAGGACGCTTTGTGCGTTTATGATGACTTGACTAAACATGCGGTGGCATATCGTCAATTCTCTTTGCTTCTCAGAAGACCGCCAGGGAGGGAAGCTTATCCATCTGATATATTCTATTTGCATGCCAGACTTCTTGAAAGAGCGGCGAAGCTCCACAGAGAACGTGGCGGCGGCAGTTTAACAGCTTTGCCTATTATTGAAACACAGGCGGGCGATGCTTCGGCATATATACCTACTAACGTCATTTCGATTACGGATGGACAAATTGTGCTTGAATCTTCTCTTTTTAACTCGGGTGTCAGGCCTGCTATAAATGTCGGTCTTTCTGTTTCAAGAGTAGGCGGAAGTGCTCAGTCTCCTGCTATGAAAAAACTGGCAGGCCCATTGAGAATTAATCTTGCTCAATATAGAGAACTGGCGACATTTTCTCAATTCTCAAGAAACATTGACCAAGTTACTCAGAGCCAGCTGGAGAGAGGAAGCAGGTATGTGGAGTTGATGAAGCAACCTGAAAGAACTCCTTTCCCATTGCTGATTCAAATTCTTGCAATATATGCTGCAACTGAAGGCTATCTTGATGTTATTGAACCTGAAGAGATAGGCAAGTTCAGAACTTTCATGATTAGCTATTTTAATTCTAAATGCGCAGATATTAAGGAAACTTTTGCAAAATCTCCTGTTCTTACTCCTGAACTCACAGAGCGTTTTGATGCTTTCCTGAATGACTTTATAAATAACGTTTATTTGCCGCAATTTCATCCTAAGAAAATAGTCAAAAAACAGACTGAAACCATTAGACTCTAATATGGCATCACTTAAAGATCTAAGAGATAAAATTAAGGGCGTTGGCACTACCAGACAGATAACCAGTGCCATGAAGCTAATGGCTACTGCCAGAGTTGGCGGTGCCATTCGTGCTGTGAAAGAAACTCAAGGTTATATAGAAAGACTGATTGGTATAATCAGCCAAGTCGCCTACAAGGCTAGACAGTCTGAGATACGTTCAGGTCTTTATGTTGAAGGCGAGATTAAAAAAGTTTGCAATATTGTAGTTGGCGGCGAAAGAGGTCTTTGTGGCTCATTTAACTACGACTTGCACGATTTAGCTTATAAAGAAATAAAGAAAACGCATATATCGGAACAAACTGTTATAGTAATTGGCAAAAGACCTGTGCAATATTTAAAAGTCAGGGGTATTCCTGTACATCAGCATTTTGACGATCTGCCAATGTATGATGTTGATAGGCTGAGTGTTAAACTTTTGGCTCTATCTAGAGAAATATTCAAAGACTATAAAAAACATAAATACGATATGGTCAATATCATTTATACCTCTTTTAATTCTGCTGCTTCAATGAAGCCAGTTGCAAAGCAGATATTTCCAATAGTTCCGCATCATGCTTTGGAGCCGACTCTTCGTGGAAAGAGCACTCTAGATTATTTATATGATTTTGAGCCTGAGCCCCTTGCAATGCTGTATCATCTTCAGCCGAGATATATTTATTTTTCTCTTCTCACTTCTGCGCTGGAGTCATATGCGGCGGAGCAGGTTTCAAGGATGAACGCTATGACCTCGGCAAACGACAGAGCCGAAGAAATGATGGAAGAGCTTAATACAACACTTAATAGAATCAGACAATCCGCAATAACTCAGGAAATAATAGAAGTTATCTCCGGTTCGGTCTGCTGACAGGCATTTTGAAGGAGTCGCAATGAACGAAGGCAGAATAATTCAAATATCGGGTCCAGCGGTTGATATAAAGTTTCATACTGGAAATGTTCCAGCTATAAACAATGCGCTGGAGGTTTATAATGACTACACTGCAAAAACCTTGGTTCTTGAAACGGCTTTGCATGTTGGTGACGGTATGGTTCGTGCAGTGGCTATGGGGCCTACAGATGGTCTGAGAAGAGGACTTAAAGTTACGGATACTGGCAAGCCTATAATGGTGCCTGTAGGCAAAAAAGTTTTAGGGCGAGTTTTTAATGTTTTAGGCGATACTATAGATGACTTGCCTCCATTGCCTGATTCAATTGAAAAACATTCTATTCACCGCGAACCTCCTCCATTTGCGGAGCAAGACAGCACTATCTCTGTTTTGGAAACGGGAATAAAAGTTGTGGATCTTTTAACTCCATATGCGAAAGGCGGTAAAATTGGTCTTTTTGGCGGTGCTGGAGTTGGCAAGACTGTTTTGATAATGGAACTTATTAATAACATTGCCAAGCAGCACGGCGGAGTTTCGGTTTTTGCCGGAGTAGGGGAAAGAAGCCGTGAAGGCAACGAGCTTTACTTGGATATGCAGCAGGCTGGAGTTATGGATAAGACTTGCCTCGTCTTCGGACAGATGAATGAACAGCCTGGAGCAAGACTCAGAGTTGCTCTTTCCGCTCTTACTATGGCTGAATATTTTAGAGACAGAGAAAAGCAGAATGTTTTGCTTTTTGTTGACAATATATTCAGATTTGTTCAAGCTGGTTCAGAGGTATCTTCGCTATTGGGCAGAATGCCTTCTGCTGTTGGTTATCAGCCAACTCTTGCAACTGAAATGGGAAGTCTCCAGGAGAGAATCACTTCAACCCGTTTGGGTTCTATTACTTCTATTCAAGCTGTCTACGTTCCTGCTGATGACATAACAGACCCTGCTTTGGTAACAACTTTTACGCACTTGGATGCTAATACAGTTCTTTCCAGAAAGGTAGTTGAGCTGGGCATATATCCCGCAGTAGACCCTTTGGAGTCCAACTCCAGACTATTAACTCCCGAAGCTGTTGGAAACAAACATTATACTACTGCCAGAAAAGTTCAAGAGGTTCTTCAGAAATACAGAGAACTTGCAGATACTATTGCGATTCTTGGTATGGAAGAGCTTTCCGAAGAAGACCAGATCACAGTCGGCAGAGCGAGAAAAATACAGAGATTTTTTTCACAGCCTTTTCATGTAGCTGAAAAGTTTTCTGGAATTCCTGGAGAGTATGTTCCTTTAAAAGATAGCATTGATGCTTTCAAAGCTATTGTTGAAGGTGAGTATGACGATATTCCTGAGCAGGCTTTCTTTATGGTTGGCGGCATAGAAGGAGTATTAGAAAAGGCAGAGCGTCTTAAAAAGCAATGAGCGGTTCTGGTGAAATACAAAAAAAGACATTCAGGCTTACCATGGTAGTTCTTGCCAAGCCAAATATTTACATGGATGCTATAAGTGTCACCATTCCAGCTTGGCATGGGTATATGGGCTTTCTGTGTGACAGAGCTCCCATTATTGCATTGATGACTACAGGCATTATTTCTATTACAGCTAAGTCGGGTGATATTTATTATTATGCTACGACAGGCGGAATAGCACGTTTTACAGATAACAATCTGGTCATTCTTTGCGATACCCTTTTCACAGAGGAAGAAACTGTAGTTTTGGCTCAAAAGTATGAGCAACTGATTGCCGAAGGAACGATTCCTCCTGTTCCTCTTAAAGAAGTAGTTCTCATGACAGAAGAGGAAAAGAAATACTACGTAATAGGCAAATTTTACGAGCGAATAAAAGCCACTCAAGAAGACGAGTAATACACACAGCTTAGCTAAACCCGAACTAAGGAGAAAATAGAGCATGTTATTTTTTCAAACAGGAGCATCTTTTAAAAGCATAAGTGAAAGGGCTGTTCGAACAGAAATCAAAAAGCCTGGAAAGATTTATGCCGACGTTCCATTAAATTATTTTGCTTCAGTTAAAGACTTGAAAGACTATGTCGCCTTTTTGAAAGAACTTGGAGTAAATGTTCTTCTGATACTGCCGCATTTCAAGCCAAGCTTTTCTCCTTACGTTGTGGCTGACTATGAAACTCCATGTGACCTTTTTGGCACTTGGAAGGTATTTGCCGACTTTATGGCTTATGTAAAAGACTTGGGTATGGATCGCATGATAGATATTCCCTTTAATCATGCTGATTGGCAAGTGAAGCATCTTAAAAGGGAGTGGTTTGTCAACAGCAAAAGTGGCGGTATTGAAGCTGGAGCTGATGATGAAGATGCTGACGGAAAACGTGTGAAAGTCAAATGGGGAGCTTATGTCCTTGACAACTCCAATAAAGACCTTCAAAAATACTGGCTGGAAAAAGTTATTTTTCCCCATATAGATAAAATGCACGTAAATGCTATTCGTATAGATGCTGCTTGGGGATTAGATCCTGATGGTCTCAAAACCATAGTTAGAGAAACCAAAAAGAGAAATCCTGATGTCTGGTTTGTCGCTGAAAATTTGGGAATGGCTAAACTTGTTAAACTTGCTGAGTCAGGTTTGGAAGCGGGAGCAGACAGGTTTTTTAATAACTTTTATTGGCATGAAGGCGGGCACTACATACCTGGCGATCTTTACAGACTTTATAAG